>Ga0209489_107936_pt1 | contig 15165 bp, 12 predicted proteins | sample SiratrowhiteBW_FD_187527 | JGI IMG/M metagenome (GOLD analysis project Ga0209489, IMG submission 187527) | Root nodule microbial communities of legume samples collected from California, USA - Siratro white BW (SPAdes) (version 2) | ecosystem: Host-associated > Plants > Roots > Nodule | place... | reverse complement strand
CATTTATTATTTAATATTTATTATTAATTATTTTCTTTTTTTTTAATTAATTACCACCTTTTTTTTTTTTTTATGTTTTTTTTTTTTTTATTTTATAATTTTTATTTTTTTTTTTTTTTTTTTTATGTCGACTAAAATTCAAATGAAAAATATGAAACTTAAAATATTAAAATCTTACACTATGTGTTATTCTAAATAACTAACACTAAAAAATATATTGGAAATAAGTTTAATTTATTAAAATATAAAAAAATATTTTTAAGATTAAAAAAATGTAAGTGCAATCTAATATAATTATAGGGATCCATTGCATGTATTTAAAATGTCTTTTAGAATATTTGTAAAAATACTTGAACTATCTAGTCAAGTCAGTAAAAATATGATCGATAACCATATATCTATATTTAAGAGAAATTGTCTTTTTATTAATAAAAGTAACATTAGACTCGCTTCACATTTATTCACATTTATCAAGACACAAAATTATCAACCAGATTAGTAAAAAAAATTTATATTAAATGTTTTAAACTAATATCTTTTCTAAATTAGTTTCTTTTTTTATTAATCTATAATTTGGTAATTTGTACTCAGTTTTATTTGTGAGATTGTCACTTTGAACCAACTTCACGAAAGATTTAAACTATACAAGAAACATCTCCCACGAAACCAATGAATTCATGAATAAGGTTAAGGATAGTCAATAAGTCAATACAAGAAACATCTCCCAAGAAAATTACAAAAATAAAAATAAAAAGACCAAAAGAATTAAAGGAGAAAATTATACAACATATATAAGATATAAAATTTTTGTCTAAAACAATAATAGTGTAATTTTTTTCTTTTTTGCTGAACATGTTGAAATTAATAAAAAACAAAAATCTAGGATGTTCTCAACTTGAGTATTCTAAATTTTCTAAAAGAAATAATTATTTTCTAGAAATTTCTAACATATTTTACCACAACTAAGTTTGGAATGAACTACGAGAAGGTGGCGTGAATATTTTTAATGAGAATTTTATTTTGGATTATAGATGTAGATTTCATAGTATTTCTTATATTTAATATTTTTTCTAAATTTCATTTCAAAAAAAAATATTACAAAACATAACCTTATTATCTCATTAAATTAATAAAAAATACTTTTATCAAAACACAGATTAGTTTTAACGTATATATACTTTACAATTTTTCTAACTTTTGTCATTCTATTATATTTGCCAATTATTACTCACTCGAAGAGTTTGGTAGAAATGAAATGTTCAAAAACAAAAAGTTTTGAAAATATGTTTTTCATGTCAAAAAGATCTTTAAAAAGTAACATTAAAAAAAATCATGTTTTTCAATAATGGTTTTAGTCATGGCTATAAAAGAGGTAATGATGGTTTTATATGGATCAACCAGTGGGGTTCATTGAAGAAAGAAAGGAACATATGATGTGTAAACTTAAGAGATTAATATATGAACTTAAACATGCTTTCAGGAAATGAAATGGTATCTTAAGTTCAATGATACTATTACGTCCCTTGGATTTAAGAAAAACATTGTTGATCGATGTATTTATCTGAAAGTCAGTGGGAGCAAGTTTACATTTTTATTTTGTATGTTGATGATATCTTACTTGCAGCTAATGATCTTGGTCTGTTAAGTGAGACTTAAGAAGTTTCTCTATAATAGTTTTGAAATGAAACATATGGGTGAGGCATATTATGTGATAAGAATAGAAATATTTTGTGATAGATAACAAAGATTGTTAGGTTTGTCTCAGAAAGCATATATTAATAAAGTTTTAGAGAGGTTTAGAATGCATAAATGTTCAACATTTCCCGTTCAAATACAGAAAGGAGATAAATTTAGTCTCATACAATGTCCAAAGAATGATTTGGAACGAAAACAAATGGAGAATATTCATTATGCATCAGTTTTAGGGAGTTTGATGTATGCTCAAACATGTAAGAGGTCAGATATTAGTTTTGCAGTTGGTATGTTTGATAGATACTAGAGTAATCTAGGAATGGATCATTAGAAAGCTGCAAAGAAAGTCTTACTTACAAGGAAGAAAGAATCATGTAACACCCCAACTATTATTTAATTATTTATTATTTATTTATAAATTATGAGTAATTTTTTTTAAATAAACTTTTCATAGAGAAGATATAACTCATGATATCATTTCACAAATATAAATATAGAACTATCTATTTTATATGTTCTAATACATTAGAATTAGGTTCGTCATAAGTGAATCATCCAAAAAATCTTCCAAAGATTCTTTCTTGACAATTCCTATTGAACAAGTTCTACATCTACTCGTACAACAGGTACATATAAAAGAGAAACATAAAACGAGTGAGGTCTTCATAAGCCTTAAATATTAATCTTAATATACTTTACAAACAATGGGGTGTATAATCACAACTACAAACAATGATGTATATAACTTGACTCAAAACCACAATAATTACTCTCACTTTACCAAACATATGGATCCATATACCATCACTTTTGATGACCCACCTGGACATCAAAAGTCTTTTGGGAAGTGATTAGGTAGTTGAGTATATCCCATTGGTACAATCATAATCATTTTCTCGATAATTATGGCCATCTGCCAATGAAAGACACACATATGCTCACTATCCTAGTTTGGCTTGTGAACTATCCTAGTGCAGGGCACTATCCTAGTGAACTATCCTAGTGCAGGGCACTATCCTGACTATCCAGATATTCACCTACTTGAATACTTCCTTAGACCCTACCCGGTCCCTGCCTTTTATTTCGCAGTTGTACCAAACTGTGACTTCCCAAAAACAGACACTCATACATTACCCTGGTTTCAACTCTAAAACCCAGGACTCTTTCACCACCAACATATTCATGACATTTCCATCAATCACATAACACAATGACCATCAAGTTATGTCATATATATCTCAATCCACAAATTATATACAGCAGTCAAACAAATACAACCAGTAAAACATACAAGTAACTTCCTTGTATTAAATTCATCAAAATATATACTTTTACTTCATACCTATTTATATAAAAATGATATTTAAATTATTACAAAATATAATAAAATAAGGATTAAAGCAAGAACTTTAAATAAAATATAAATCTCATACAACTCGAGATAATTTAAAATAAAATAAATAGGACTAGTGCATAACTGGAGATAAAATAAATGAATAAATAAATACGACCAATAAGAGATTGGGGATAAAAATAAATAAAATAAACAGGACTAGTACGAAGATAAAATAAATAAATAAATAAATAAAATAATCAGGATCAGTGCCGAAACTGGATATAAAATAAATAAAATAATCAGGATCAGTGCCGAAACTGGATATAAAATAAATAAAATAATCAGGATCAGTGTCGAAACTGGATATCAAATAAATAGGATCAGTGCATAACTGAAGATAAAATAAATAAAATAAACGGGACCAATGCATAACTAGATATAAAATAAATAAAATAAACAGGACCAGTGCGTAACTGAAGATAAAATAAATAAAACAAACAAGATCAGTACTTAATTGAAGATAAAATAAATAAAGAAACAAAGAGAGTAAGATAATATATAGTTTAAGACAAATTAAAATAACTAAAACATTAATAAAACAAACTTAAGTTTATTAAGATTAACATAGATAAAACTTAACCTCACTTCACTTCCTCTTTATCTTTAAATGGAGATACACACTAAGAATAGGACTACAAATATTTATTCTCTTGCTTTAAATCTCCTTTCTCTCTCCCTCTCTCTTCCTCTTTCTCTTTCTCTCTCTTCTTTCTCTTCTCTTTCTCTTTATTCTTTCTCTTCTCTTTCTCTGTCTTCTTTCTCTCTCTTCCTTCTCTCTTCGCTTTTTCCTTCTTCTTTTTCTTCTCCTCCCTCTCTTCTAGGTTAATCTACCTCACCTCTTATTTATAACCTTAATTTTATTTTATTTTTAATTTTTTTAAGTAATGATTACATTTAAAAAAATCTTTAATGATGTTTATCTCTTTTAGATAAGCCTTCCACACACCACACGTTACTTTTCTTCTTCTTCTTTTATTTTATTTTATTATTTTTTTCATTATAATTTAATTAAATACTTTTCTTTCCATTTTTTTAATTACAAAATACTTTTAAAATGAAAATCTAACAACATGAATTTAAAATTAATGTTTTCTAACTCTTTTTATTTATTATTATTTTTTTCTTTCTTTTTTATTAGAATTTAATTATCATTTAATTAAATATTTTTTTTTCAAATTTTATCTAAAATATAAAATACTTTTAAAATAAGAATTTCGTAACATGAGTTAAAATTTAAGGTTTTTGAATTCTTACTTTAAGATAAAATAATTAATATATTTACTTGAAAACAATGATGTTACAAATCACATGCTTACTTATATGAGGTATAATCACCTTAAGGTGATTAGATATACAAATTCAGATTTTACTTTAAGATAAAATAATTAATATATTTACTTGAAAACAATGATGTTACAAATCACATGCTTACTTATAGGAGGTATAATTACCTTAAGGTGATTAAATATACAAATTCAGATTTTGCTGGCTGTAAGGATACTACAAAGTCGACATTTGGTTATCTGTATCTTTTAGTCGGAGGAGCGATTTCATGGTAAAGTGCGAAGTAGTCAGTCATTGTTGCATCCATAATGGAAGCTAAATTTGTGGCATGCTTTGAGGCCACAATTCAGCCTAATTGGCTACGGAATTTTATTTCAGGACTTGGAGTTGTTGAAAGTATTGTCAGTCCGCTGAAAATTTATTGTGACAATTCTGTAGCAGTCTTCTTTTCTAAAAATGACAAATATTTCAAAGGTGCTAAACATATGGAATTGAAATACTTTGTCATTAAAGAAGAAGTTCAGAAAAATAGAGTGTTGATAGAATATGTTAGCACTGAGCTTATGATTCCTGACCCTTTAACAAAAAGATTACCATCCAAAGTATTTACTAGCCATGCAGAGAATATGGGTATTATGTCTAGTAGTGAATGTTAAATGTTTATTAATGCCTATTTAACACTCTAATCTCATTATTGTGAAAGTTTTTCAAATATAGGGTTTCTACTTTATGAATATGCATGCAAATTATGATTATGATGTAGAAAACAAATTGAACCCGTCATATTAAGGAGAAGGATGATAGAGTAGTACATGGAAGGAAATGTGTTGATTGAATGACATGTAATCGCCATGAATCTTATTATTCCTATATCTTTGAGTATGAGGAATGATGAAACAAATTTATTGAAGGTCCTTTAATGCGTATTATGATTTATGTAATTTATTAAACCAAGAAGTATTATAGCACCACATGAGTCAAGTGGGATAATGTTAGAAAATAAATAAATATATTTCATAATATGACTCATGTGAAATAGCATTATAGGTCTGTATGTGATTTAATAAAATAAAAGAACGTATTAGTAATTATGAGAAATTATTTATTTAATAAATAATTGATGGTAACTAACTTGATGAAAGTTGGTTAGTGTTGATAATAACCAACTTGGTGGAAATTGGTTATAGAAATTATTTTATATCTAACTGGTGGAAATCAACTCTTGATGGACATTGGTTACATAAAGAAATTAGGGTTCTGTCTTTGTAGTGTGAGAGTTCCTAACAATTAACCATCAAGAAAGTGTAGTGTGTGGAGAAGAAAATGATTGAAAGAGATAGATTAGGAGAAGGAGATTGAAGTGAAAGAAATAGATTGGAAGAAGGAGATTGATATTCAATTGATTGGATCTCTTATGAATCAAGTTAAGTCTATCTCACTATTTTATATTATGTGAGAATCATAGATTTTAAGATCCCGTAAAATATTTATGATTGACTGTGTAAATTATTATTAAACCTAGCTCTAGTATCATAAAACACATGGTTGTTTAAATTTACCATTCTCTGTATAGGTAATTTTTTTTTCAAATTTATGAACCCTAATTTAACAGAAAAAGAAATATGAAAGAATAAAGGATCAAGTTGTGCGCAAGGTCCACGTATTTTTCCTTTGCTTTGAAATTGTCGTATCACATCTCTCGATCATTGTCCAATTTTTGTTTTTCGTTTGAAATTTTGTTTTCTACAAAATTAGATTAAAGATTGCATGAGAGAATTGATATAATAATATTAATGAAATTTATTTCAGGGAAATTTGTCGTGGACCCCACTGGTAATTGGAGATTTGAATTTGATGCACTTTACGTGAATTTGGATAAGTTGCCTGCACCTCCCTCCAAATTATAACCTCCCTCCAAATTATAACCGTCACCGTATGGTTTCCTTTAGGATTTTAAAAGTGGATATATTGATATGTTTAGAAAGAAGAATTTTATATGATTATTTTTTATTACATTAATGAAAATTAATCTATGAATTGATCAATTTGTTATAGATTTGTAATCACTAAAAATGGTCAAAGAATTTTATATGATTATTTTTTACTACATTAATGAAAATTAATATATGAATTGATCAATTTGTTATAGATTTGTAATCACTAAAAATGGTCAAATCTTTATGTTTTGATTAATTTCAAAGTAATGATTATTTTTATTTTATTTGAATTAATGGTAGAATAGATTTGTAATCACCAAAGTGATCAAATCTTTATGTTTTATTTTAATTCCAAATCAATGATTATTTTTATTTTTATTAAAATTAATTGTATAATAGATTTGTAATCAAGTGATCAAATCTTTATGTCATGTTTTATTTTAATTCCAAATTAGTGATAATCTTTATGTTAATCGAACTTCATTATTATAAGACATTTATGAATCGCTTAAAGGTTGATTAGTTGTTCTTATAATTAATGAACATGATTGTTGATAATAAGTATGCATTATTAGTTTTATGTATATATTCAAAGATAATAAGTTTTTCTAATTAGTATATATGTCTTACCAAATAATGTTAATATTATTAGCATCATTATGTTTTGTGTATTAATGTATCACCCAAAGGAGAACATTAGTATGCATTTAATGTCTTTGTTGTCTTAATCTATATAGTAAGTTTAATGTATATCTCGAAGTATTAAAGTTAGACATGTGTTAATTGCAGTATTTGTTCCTATATCTTTACATTCGCAAGTTATGTTTGTTCTAGTATTTAATGGGTTAAATTTCTCCTATTAGAGTGAACAAGACCAATTTCACTTAAGTGTGTTGGATCTTGATATGGTTTTTCATGTTAGGAAGCATGTTGCTATTACTGATGGTAGTAGCACTGAAGAGAAAATCCATTATAAAGTTTGGGAAAGGTCAAACAGACTTAGTTTGATGTTTATGCGAATGAGCATAGCAAATAATATTAAGTCAGCTCTTCCCAAAACTGAAAATGCAACATAATTTATGAAATTTGTGGAAGAGTGCTCCCAAATTAATGATAAGTCTCTTGTTGGGGCATTAATGAGTACTTTAATCACCACGAAATTCGATGGTTCTCATTGTATACACGAAAATGTCATTGAGGTGACAAATATTGCAGTAAGACTTAGGTCTTTTGGAATGGCAGTGGATGAGAATTTTCTGGTACAGTTCATTCTGAACTCGTTACCGTTTGAGTATGGTCCTTTCCAGATGAACTATAATACCATGAAAGATAAATGGAATATGTATGAATTGCACAATATTTATGATTGATTGTTCTAAATTATAATTAAACTTATATGACATTTGTTATTTTTCTTCTAGATTTTTGTAGAGTACTCTATAACCTTTAATGATCTTTTACCCTTTTCACATTTCTTATAAGCTTTTTTTTCCAGCTCCCTGATTATTCACATAATGAATGGAGTGGTTTCCATAATTCTTAAGTCTAGTCTCCTCTTGAACTAATACACTGTGCAATTCATGCACGTTCCATTTATCTTTCATGATATTATAATTCATCTAAAAAGGACCATACTCAGACGATAAAGAGTTTAAAATGAATTGTACGAGAAAATTCTCATTCACTGTCATTCTAAGAGACTTAAGTCTTGCTGTAATATTTGTCATCTTAATGACAAGTTCTTGCATAGTATGTGAACCATCAAATTTCATGGTGGTTAAAGTACTCATTAATGTCCCAGCAAGAGACTTATCAACAGTTTGGTAGTGCTCTTCCACAAATTTCATAAATTCTATTCCACTTTCAGTTTTGGGAAGACTTGACTTAATATTATTTGCTATACTCATTTGCATAAACATCAAACTAAGGCTGTTTGACCTTTCCCAAACTTTATAATGAGTTTTCTCTTCAGTGCTACTAGCATCAATAATAGGAGCAGACTTCTCAACACACCTAAGTGAAATTGGACTTGTTGGCTCCAATAAAAAATTTAACTCATTAAGTACGGGAATAGATACAACTTGTGAATGTAAATATATACAAACAGATAATACAATTAACACATGTCTAACATTAATACTTTGAGTTATACATTGAACATACTATACAAATTCAAACAACAAACAAAGATTATATACATATGATAACTGTTAATAATTGGTTAATTAAGTATAGAGTTGTTAGGATTTTTAGCATTTATTCTATTTTAATTATAGGATTTTTAGGGATTTTGTTTAAGTTAGGGATTTTATTGTTATTTTTCTGTTTAATGCATTTTTGGTTATGGAAAGAGAATGCAGTTGAGATTTAGGTGAAATTCGAAGAAAGAGAGAATAAGGAACGCTGGAATTAAGGAAAGGAGTAGAAAAACAGATTTTAAGTGACTTCTTGCTTACGCTAAAGAGGGAGCTTGAGCTAAAACTCACTTAAATGAGAAAAGAAGTTCTGTATGAAGGCGTCAATGTCACTAAAGCGTGAAGTGCAAAATAACAACCACTTTGGAACAAACAACGGGGATCTTTTATAAAAGGAAGGCTAGAATGAATGAAAGGGCATCATCTTTTGAAAGATCTTTGGAAACACTGTTGAAATCAAGAATTTTCCTTTTTCCTTTTCCGTTGTATATTCATGGCTACCATGCGTAGCTAATATCTTTTCTTCTTGGGATTGAATGTAATATCTCCACTTCAATTATACTCTTGGTATTTATTTGATATTGTTTTATTCAGTTTATCTTTGTTTAACGTTTTATATTAAATTGTCATACTTTAAATTTGTCTTCGTGACTGGAAATCACTTTTTGGAATTAGAACCAAACGTTAATGCATTACATTTATAAATTCAGGAATGAATTATAGAGTAATGACTGCATATAGCAACTGATCTTAATGCTAATTAAATTAATCTGGTAACTAGGAATAGAGCTAGATACTTTAATTTATGAAATTCAATGCTAGAGAAATCAGGTTGAAAAGGCTTTTATTTGCGCAGATTGATAATTGGAAAAGACAATATTGAATTCAGTTAAGAGTATTTGAGAATGGAGAATATTATTATTCAATCCCAAGGTTGTTATTATTATTGATTTTTCTTCTTTATTAATTGCCTTTTAAGTTACTTTTTATATTCAGTTACCAAAACAAATTATTGTTAAATCTTTATTCATAATACAATTAATATTGAGTCAATTTACACTTTCCGTTCCTTGAGGATACGATACTCTCTTACTCATTATATTACTTGTGGACCCAGTATACTTGCTGGAAAGAAGTTAACAAGTTTTTGGCACCGTTGCCGGGGAACGGTGAAGAATTGGAAATTGAATTTTCTTTATTAATTGCATTGTGAATTACTGATTTTTCTTGTGATTGTGATCTTTTGTTAGACAGCAGTTGATGCGTTTGAGAAATCAAAGGAAAGAAGAACAGTTGTTATTTGATCCAGATATCAATAAGACGTTGAGACAGCTCAGGCAAAGAATAAAGCGTAAGCAGAAAAGTCAGTCAATGGACAAAACTAGTGGTGAAATCATGGCAGAAGAGGCCAATGGTCATGTCGATCCGGCTGATCCACCACCAAGAAGAGTGTTGGGTGACTATGCTTTGCAGCAAGGGCCCAGACATTTTTCCAGTATAGCTGTTCCTAACACAGCTAGAGTGATTGAAATAAAGCCAGCACACCTGACGCTGGTTAGTGCCAATCAATTCACTGGAATGGAGCATGAGGATCCATATACTCATTTGTCGACGTTCTACGAATTGGCAACCACCATGGGATTTGAAGATCAGGATAAGGATACTGCTTATATGAGGTTGTTTCCTTTCTCATTAACTGGAAAGGCAAAAGAGTGGCTGAAATCACATCCAAAACAGAGTCTATGGAGTGATGTGGAGGAAAAGTTTTTACAAAGACTTTTCCCTCCATCCCGTTTCATAAAGGCTAGATCAGAAATTTCAAATTTCAGACAAGGATCAGATGAAGCTTTGTGTGCAGCATGGGAGAGATTCAAGGTGCTGCTGAGAAGATGTCCTAATCATGGATTTGAAAACATTGCACAGTTAAACATTTTCCACAATGGATTGAGGCCAGATACAAAAATGATCCTTGACGCAGCAGCAGGAGGAACTATGATGGCAGTAGACGTGGAACGTGCCACCCGAATTATGGATGCTTTAGCCTCAACTGATTATCAAGCACAGTATGATCGACAGAGTGTGCAGAAGAAGGGAGTTTTTGAATTGAATAGCACTGATGCAATTCTAGCACAGAACAAAATCATGACTCAACAAATGGAAGCTTTGACTCAGCAAATGGCAAAACTTCCACAGCAGTTATAGGCAAAGCAGTTGCAGGCAGTTCAGGCCTCACCAACTGTTAATTATCAAACTCCAATGTTGAGGTGTGATTTTTGTGGAGGAAACCATGTAAATGGGAATTGTTCACAACAGACTGCAGTTGGAACAACAACTGAAGAAGTACAGTACATGGCAAACTCCAACAGGCAGAATGTTCAGCAGGGAAATTTTTCAAACAATGCCCCGCAAGGATAGAGAAATCCCTCAAATCAACCATGGGGATGGAAGCAAGAGACAGGAAATTCTGGTAGGCATCCAATGTTTCAGCAGCAGCAACCTACATTGTATGATTGAACTAGCAAGCTGGAGGAAACTTTGGAGAAGTTTATACAAACTTCTCTGACCAATCAGAAAAATCAGGAGGCATCTATGAGGAATTTGGAGACTCAGGTAGGGCAATTGGCTAAGCAGCTAGCAGAGCAGCAGAGTGGGCAGTTTTTTGCCAACAGTCAGCCTAATCCGAAGGAGCAATGCAAAGCAATCACCATACGTAGTGGGAAGCAGGTTGGTTCGGATGTAAATGTAAAAGATATTGAAGACAACAACCAAACAACAGGTGATGAAGGCAAAGTAGGAGAGGAAGTTCCATCAGAAGCGTCCTCAATGGAAAACAGTAAGGAAGATGGAAAACAGGATAAGGAGAATTCTGATAAAAAATAGAATTGGAGAAAGATTCAGAAGGAGATACCATTGAAACATGTGTCATATCCACACGCACCTTCCAAACGAGAAGCTGAGAGGCAATTCATCATATTCACAGAAATTTTGAAGAATTTACATATTAACATCCCTTTTATAGAAGCATTGCAGCAGATGCCTACCTATGCACATTTTTTGAAAGAGATGTTGACTAAGAAGAGAAAATTTCCAAAGGATGAGAGAGTGGAATTAGAGGCAGGATGTAGTGCCATCATCCAGAAATCAATTCCACAGAAATCTCGTGATCCTGGGAGTTTTACACTACCCATTTCAGTGGGAAATTTGTATATAGGAAATGCTTTGCTGGACCTAGGTGCAAGTATCAATTTGATTCCGTTATCCATGCTGAGGAAAATAGGAGAGATAGATGTCAGACCTACACGAATGACATTGCAGTTGGCAGATAGATCTATCAAGCACCCATATGGAGTGGTAGAGGATTTGCTGGTGAAGGTAGATAAATTCCTGTTTCCAGTTGACTTTGTGGTGATGGACATTGAAGAAGATGTGGATGTACCTGTGATCTTGGGAAGACCATTTATGAAAACTGCAAAGGTGATCATAGACGTGGACAAAGGCAAATTAAAGGTCTGTGTGGAGAATGAAGAAGTGAGTTTCAATGTTTTTGAGGCAATGAAACATCCTAATGACAAAAGGGATTGTTTTAGGCTTGATGTGATAGATGAAGAATACAGTCGAGTGCAGAGAAGCCTAGGCAGCTCAGAGACACTGTTGCAGGTTATCACTCAACCTGCAGATGAGCTAGTTGAAATAGGGGATGCAGAGGCTGTAGCTTTAGCTACTATGTTAGATCAAGCTAAGGAGTTTGTTCAGTAATCAGAAAACAAACAGAAACTGGAGACAGATTATATTGCTTCAGAAGAGACACCAGAGTTGAAAGTTTTACCACCCCACCTTAAATACAGTTTTCTGGGTGGAGACATAAAGAAACCAGTCATATTAAGTAGTTTGCTAACTGCTGAGGAGGAGGAACAGTTAATTGAGGTGCTGAGAATCAACCAAGAAGCTATTGGTTGGCAACTGTCAGATTTAAAAGGCATCAGTCCAGCTTATTGCATGCACAGGATACACATGGAGGCTGATTTTAAACCAGTTGCACAACCACAGAGAAGACTGAATCCAGTTATAAAGGAAGTAGTGAAGAAGGAAGTGCAGAAACTGTTGGAGGCTGGGATGATTTATCCCATTTCAGACAGTACATGGGTGAGTCCAGTACAAATGGTCCCAAAGAAGAGTGGAGTAACTGTTATACATAATGAGAAGAATGAGCTAATCCCCACAAGAACAGTTACTGGCTGGAGAATGTGCATTGACTATAGGAAATTGAATCAGGCAACCAGGAAAGATCATTTTCCTCTGCCTTTTATGGATCAGATGTTGGAAAGGTTAGCAGGAAAAGCTTATTACTGTTTTCTGGATGGTTATTCTGGCTATAATCAGATTACAGTAGATCCACAAGATTAAGAGAAGATGGCTTTTACATGTCCCTTTGGTGTTTTTGCATATAGGAAAATGCCATTTGGACTATGTAATGCACCAGCTACCTTCCAGAGGTGCATGCTGGCTATTCTTTCTGATTTAGTAGAGAATTACATAGAAGTATTTATGGATGATTTTTCAGTTTTTGGTTCGTCTTTCCAGTCTTGTTTGGAGAATCTGAATACAATATTGAAAAGGTGTGTTGAGACAAATCTGGTGTTGAATTGGGAGAAGTGTCACTTTATGGTAACCGAAGGCATTGTATTGGGGCACAAAATCTCTGAACATGGCATGGAAGTGGATAAAGCAAAAGTGGAAATTATAGAGAAATTGCCTCCACCTACAAATGTCAAAGGAATAAAGAGCTTTTTGGGACATGCTGGTTTTTATAGAAGATTTATCCGAGACTTTTCAAAAATTGTGAAACCACTGTGCAATTTGTTGAATAAAGACACACCTTTCAATTTTGATAAAGATTGCTTAGTGGCATTTGACAGATTGAAGGAGAAGCTCACTACTGCACCAATTATCACTGCACCTGATTGGAATCTGAGTTTTGAGCTTATATGTGATGCAAGTGATTATGCAGTGGGTGCTGTTTTGGGACAGAGAAAGGAGAAGCTGTTTTATGTAATACACTATGCTAGCAAAGTCTTAAATGATGCTCAGAGCAATTATACAACAACTGAAAAAGAATTGCTGGCAATTGTGTATGCTCTGGAGAAATTTAGAGCCTATCTCATAGGTTCTAAGGTGACCATTTATACAGATCATGCTGCCATCAGATATTTGTTGGCCAAGCCGGAATCAAAGCCTAGGCTAATTCGCTGGATGCTGCTACTGCAGGAATTTGATTTGGAAATCAAAGACAAGAAGGGCAGTGAAAATCATGTGGCTGATCATTTATCCAGATTGGCTAATGAAGCAATTACTGCTAAGGAAGCTGAAGTGCTGGATGAATTCCCTGATGAAAAGCTGTTAGTTGTACATGAAAGGCCATGGTTTGCTGATATGGCTAATTTTAAAGCTGCTCATATTGTTCCTGAAAATATGGATTGGCAGCAGAAGAAAAAATTGTTTAAGGAGGCTAAGCAGTACATTTGGGATGACCCTTACTTGTTCAAAATAGGGGCTGATAATTTGTTAAGAAGATGTGTGACCAACAGGGAAGCACAGAGTATCTTATGGCATTGTCATAATTCCCCTTATGGAGGACATTTTAATGGAGAACGCACTGCAGCAAAAGTGTTATAATCTGGGTTTTATTGGCCAACCTTGTTCAAAGATGCGTACACACATGTGCAACAATGTGATAAGTCTCAGAGGACAGGGAACATCTCTAAGAGGCATGAGATGCCTTTGCAGAATATTCAGGAGATTGAGGTGTTTGATTGTTGGGGAATTGACTTTATGGGACCATTACCCAGCTCATTGTCTAATGTGTATATCTTGATAGCAGTTGAATATGTTTCCAGGTGGGTTGAAGTTGTTCCTACACAAAAAGCTGATTCAAAAACTGTGATCAAATTTGTCAAAAAGAACATCTTTTCCAGATTTGGAACACCACGAGTCTTGATCAGTGATGGAGGAAAACATTTTTGTAATGTGCAATTGGAGAAAGTATTGGAACATTATGGAGTAAAGCACTGGATTGCCACTGCATACCATCCTCAGAGTAATGGTCAAGCTGAGGTTTCCAACAGAGAAATTAAGAGGATCCTGGAGAAAACTGTTGCAGCCTAACGCAAAGATTGGGCTTTGAAGCTAGATGAAGCACTGTGGGCATACAGAACAGCATATAAAACACCTACTGCATTATCTCCTTTTCAATTGATCTATGGAAAGGCTTGTCATCTTCCTGTGGAATTGGAACATAAAGCTTTTTAGGCACTTAAGTGACTCAATTTTGATTCTAAGGCTTCAGCAGAAAAGAGGTTGCTTCAATTGACTGAGTTGGAGGAGATGAGACTCAATGCATATAATTCCTCTCGTTTGTACAAAGAAAGAATTAAAGCATATCATGATAAGAAGCTGTTGAAGAGGGAATTTCGAACTGGACAGATGGTTTTGTTGTTCAACTCTAGATTGAGGCTGTTCCCAGGAAAGTTAAAATCCAGATGGTCAGGACCATTTGTGGTTAAGCAAGTTAGAGCACATGGAGCTGTGGAAATTGAAGATCCTAAATCTAAAAGAAGCTGGTTAGTGAATGGGCAGAGACTTAAACACTACGTGGGTGGTGATT
>Ga0209489_107935_pt1 | contig 15166 bp, 8 predicted proteins | sample SiratrowhiteBW_FD_187527 | JGI IMG/M metagenome (GOLD analysis project Ga0209489, IMG submission 187527) | Root nodule microbial communities of legume samples collected from California, USA - Siratro white BW (SPAdes) (version 2) | ecosystem: Host-associated > Plants > Roots > Nodule | place: USA... | reverse complement strand
ATATATATATATATATATATATATATATATATATATATATATATATATATAGATATATTTCATAAAGTATTTCAAAAGATATCTTTCTTCGTAAGGATTTAAAATTATATCTACAAGATATTTCTATATAAATGTTTTTCAAAAAACTAAAACTAATGTCTACTCAACCAAGAGCATCTTCAACTGGTATCTTTGAGCATTATCTTTCCCTTGTATCTTGTAAAACACGATAATCACATATAGGTAACAAATACACAAATACATAGAAAGCAGGTTAAGCTAACAATTCAAATCTTCTTAAAAACAATCATCATCAACCATGATATTTGTATACAAAATTTATTAAGTTATACTCCAACAAACACATATAAACATTCACATCACAAATCACTAGAACATTTTAAAATTTTAAGTCATAACATCCACATGCATATATAAATTGACTCTAATTCCAGAAGACTCGCGCATTAAATAGACCCATATGGTTTGCACCTATTATACAACTTTAAACTGTGAATCCATGCAATCTTCAATCAATGAATCAACAATCTTATATGACAAGGTTAGTTCACCTGGGTCTTTCCTGACCAACTATATTCCAAGTTGCCTTGAACCTCTTTCGACTCTCACCACTTAATAATATTCGTCTATTTTATTTCTATTATGTAGAGTTGAGATACATTCTTATTGAGCAGATCCTTAGTTAGACAATGCACATCCAAACTGATTTAGACACGTGTATTTTCTTTTATGAAAATAGCATGACTTAATCACAAAAACATCAATCAACATTATAACATATCCCATTAACATTCCCAAATCATATCACTTTACTTCCAAGCTCAATAATTATTCATTACAACTCATTCAAAACATCTCTATACTTTCATAACATTTGTATTCAAATCAATAATGTCAAATGTACACTTAATTAAACAAGTTAATATAATAATTACAAGTGATAAGGTAATAAGAGTGTAAGACTCAAACAGAGTCATGTCAGACATACAAGACCTGAGAGCATCATTCTCGAAATACGCATGACATAGAGACATGCCCCCGATGCATGTCACACTCCAGAACAACTTCTCTCAAAATGTGTCCAACGTATTTGTACATTGTACATAACTTTCAAGGAGACCTCTATACACACTACATTTTCTTAACTAACACATCCCTTCCATCATATGTTTTTCATATTCATCTATCAATTATATTAATTCTCTATTTCACAATCAATGTTATGATCAATGATCAGACTTTACCACTAAGACATTGAACTCACATAGACTCATTTTGATGTCTTCGATAACACATTCAAACACAACTACCAAGGAGAAAAAAGTTATCAAAAATTAACTTTAAGGTAGGTGAGCAGAAAATAAACTTACTCAATTCAAAAATCTGACCAGACAAACTTGTTTTACATACTACCAGGAATATAGAAGTAACCTCTAATCATCATTTTGATGAAGAACAGAATCAAAAGCTTAACAAGAATATAGAGGAAACTAAAAAAAAATATTTCTAAAGAGACGGTGGTTTAATTAAAATAAAATCTGAATATCTACTTTTTCTATTTATACACTATTTAGTTTAATATTATAATCTTCAGATATCATTTTTATCTTTACCACTTGTACTCCATAACAATTTTTTAGTCTTTACAAAAATAACATAAAAAAATTGATTAAAAAAATATAAATATTAATCTTTTTAAATTATTAATAATTATTCAATATTTAAATAATTTCTTACACTGGGTGATAATTTGAAATATTTTATCTAAATATGTAAATTAAAATTTAATAAGTTTGAATTGTTTTATCTAAACAAAATATTTGAAAAATAAATTAATTTAGAATAATATAAAATTCAAATCCAATATTTAAATATGAGAAATTATAAAACTTTTTAGAATATCAATTCAAATTTAATATTTAAATATCTAAAAATTTATGAAATTCTCCATCAAGATAAATATAGAGAATTCAATGACTTAAATACCAAAATTTGTACATTGTCAACTAATAAAAAGTTACCTTTAGTATAAGTTTCAAAATAGTTGTTAAAAAAAATTAGCAAACTCATTGTATTTGATGATTACTTATTAGATAATAGTAAAAAATTGTTTTACAAAAGTTACAGTTTTTTTTTTCTTATAAGGAACAACTTACTTTTTCTGGACGTAAAAGATAAGTTAAATTAAAAAATTTGATAAAAAAATTACTCAATATTATTTTATACTATAAATCATTTTTAAAAGTTATCGTTCATTGGAAATAGAAACCGAGAGTGTGAGAGATTTATTGGAAATAAAATCTTAATAAAAGAAAACGTATATCTTAGAAAGAAATAATTCATTATAAAAGTAATTAAAGTTTATTAAAAAATTTTATTTATATTTTTTTGTTATATATATAAATAATAGATTATATATATATATATATATATATATATATATATATATATATATAATATATTATATATATATATATATATATATATATATATATATATATATATAAAATTGATCTTGACCAAGTAATATTTAATCATTGGATGAGATCTGGAAGGTTGAGATAGGGGGTGGTGGGTTAGTGTGTGGGTGAAACCTATTTCTTTAACTAAAGGTATATTATATGTCTTTTATACTTTACTTTAATTGTTTTATCTACATTTATATGTCTTTTGTCCATTTTTTATATTATTATCTTTGAAACACATTATCTATTTAGATGAGTTAGGAAAGAAAAATAAGGAAAATTTTACTTCTTCATAAACTAAAATTAACTTCTGCACAAATTAAAAAAATAAAATTTTAAATAAATTAAATGAAATAAGTTCTAAACATGAACTTATCATTAAACCAATTTTAACTTAAAGAAATTAATTTTTTTTTTAATTTTTAATTTTTTTCCATACAGAGCTTGAAGAGAAACTTGTTAGAAATGAGTCTCTTCAGATATTTTCTTCTACCAATTTGGTCTACATTTACCTATGTAATAATTAATAAACATAATTCATTTATAATTTTTATTTGTTCAATTTTTTTTTGCTATTTTCGATTTTTAATTTGATTTTCTGGGTTTAAGTAAGGCGAGAATTTAGTTTTTGGTGCAAACAAACGACACCGTTTTCCTTTCTCCTCTCAGGTAGAAAAATTCTTCTTACCCTTTCAGTTCGTTCAATCATAGAAGTATACATTGGCATTGGCACCTGTTCTTCTTCTCTCTGTTGATCTCTACACCGTGTTGGGCACTGTTCTGATCTTTTTCTCTTCCCAGGTTACTCTAATTGCTTGCTGCTATTGGATATTCTTTTAGTTAATACCAGTTACTGTTTCTTTTTTCATTTGTTTCTCTGGTTTCTTCCAACAGCGCGAAGTTTATACAGATACCCAAATTGTTTTCCCTTCTTCTGTGTGATTTGTTTGAACCCCAATTGCCTAAAGTTTTCTTTTTTTAATGTTGAATACATTTTGATTTTCGAATTTTTATCTTGGGTGTAAAGATCTCAGAAATGGGAACTTTTCTTGAACTTGAAAGAATTTTTGCTAATGTAGTTCTCTGTACTCTTTTGTTTGAATTTTGAAAGAATTCATTTCTGTTCATGTTCTTGATTTTATTTTTCAAATAATTTGATCTTTTTTATATAATTCTGATTCTTTCTTAAGTGCAGGTTCGTCACTAGTATTTTCTTGTAATATTCAGGATAAGCAACCATATTTGATATATATTTTTTTTCAATTATTTTTTTTCTCGGCTGATCAAAGTCATTTTTCTAGTTCTTGGTGGAATAAGCATCTTGAAGTTTGAACCATGGCGCTTCATGGAACCACCTTATCCTTCAATGTAAGTTGTCAATTTTCTTTTAATCCAAAAGCTAACTTATTTATTATTTTACTGAATTGATAAGATGCCTGTTTTGGTTCTTGGCAAAATTCCATATAAGAGCATTTGTGTGTTGATCAATGGTATATTGGATAAGAATTCCGATATTGAATCTGGATTTACTTTTACTACTTGACACAGAACTTCGGAAAGTAAAATTAGGCTTTCTCACTGACCGCATGCTTTCTTGGGTTGATTTCTGACTCTGTTGGAAGCTGATATATTTGTATGCGTTTATATTTACCTTTGCATTGTTGTAAATAAGATATACCATGAATCCAGCTGACAGAAATCGACTTTATGGATTGGTGGGGAGTGAGGATGAAGTTATACTTTTCCTCTAAACAATTCTGTATTTTTTTAGTAGATTGCAACACAGTGCATTGATTTTATCTTTTTAATGAAAAGGGACTTTCTTCTACTATCAAGGAGTTTAAGGTCTTGCCACATTCATTCATCAATAGCTTTCAGAAGCTGCATCGTGTTTCTTTGCCTTCCTGTACTCCAAACAAGTTAGTTTGGAGCAGAAGTTTTGGAAGAGGAGACCAAATATGTCTTTTTCACGGTCCATTTGTCAAGTTGCAAATGGGAAGATTCAGTAAGTAACTTCACTTAAAACCTTATATAATTCACATTGGGACTTGCCTTTGGGTTATATGATGAGGACAAGGCCAGTGTTTTTTTCTCTCCTTTAGATTTTGCTTTAGTCCAATTCCTTTTGCATCTATGTCCCAATTTTTTCAGTACATATTTTGCTAAATTTATCTTTTCCTTGTCTAAAAATGCCTTTGGTTTCTATCAGTGGGAACACTGAGAGTAAAAAGTGAAGACTCAGAGGGCACATTGAGTAGCGAGAACATTGCATTGGATGAACAGACTTTGGAGGAAGAGCTACAGAATGCCATAGCTGAAGAGAATTATGCTAAAGCAGCAGAAATAAGGGATACTCTGAAAGTCCTTCAGAAAGATAGCAAGACAACAGTATTTGGAGCAAACAGCCGGTTTTACGAGTCATTCAGGACTGGTGACCTTGCAGCCATGCAAGCCCTGTGGGCAAAAAGGGATGAGGTATGCTGTGTCCATCCTGGTTTGAAGGGGATAACTGGTTATGATGATGTCATTGAGAGCTGGAATTTTGTATGGGCTAACTACGAGTTTCCACTAGAAATTAAGCTAGAAGACATTAAGGTTCATGCTAGAGGGGATATTGGATATGTTACTTGCATGGAATTTGTCAAGACAAAAGGAGGCAGATGGGGAGGACAATTTGTAACAAATGTGTTTGAGAAGATTGATGGACAGTGGTTTATTTGTATCCATCATGCTTCCCCAGTAGACCTATGAACACATCAAAGTTTTGTAATATAGATAGGAAGTTCACCCTGAGTTGCTCTTCTCCGATTCTTCTCTCTTTCTATGTTTGTATCCATTTTTGTTATGTTTGGTGCTGAATCTTAACTCATCTCCAAAAATTCCTCGAGTTTAACATTACAACTCGGCTGCATAAATAATCTGTAGAAGCTGTGATGAGGATTAAAAAATAAAAACTTGGAGATGATAAATCTTGTGAACCAAATGACGAGTAAATAGAAATTGAGATTCCATCAGAATTTTTGATCTTACACTTTAATGATCCTATTGAAGCTATAGTCCCGAGCACATACTCGGGACTGGAAAACTACTCAAATGACAAATTTTTGCAGTCCTGAGCAATTTTAGCGAGTAGAATCGAAACTATCAATGAGATAAATGATTATGTTTTGTCCTTAATTCCAGGTACGCTCTTGGCTTTAACAAAACAGTACATGTAGTTTATATAAATATACGATCACTATAGTATTTGATAAAAAATTGTATGAACAAGTATAGGTCAAGAAAAAAAAATATTTAAGCTATGATAGCATTGATAATTCTGAAGCAATGACAATTTATGCATATGACCAAATTACTCCAAAATTTCTAAATTCATTAAGTACATCGAGATTACCAAACCATAACACTAGAGTCAAGATTGGGATACCAACCATGTTTTAGTTGAGGGTTTATGTAATAGAAGTAGATTGGTAGTAATCAAACAAGCTAATCGTGTTATTAGGGTAAAGATTATTATAGGAAATAAAAGAGGTAATAAAGTGTATATACCCTGTATGTCTATGTTACCATCACAGTCACCTTGGCCTTTCAAGCTTTTTAGAAGATAATTTCTAGTCATCCTATATCCTATGGTATGACAATAAACAATTTCCAAGACCAATATTTAGCTTAGGTAGGTAGGATTGTACTTATCCTCACCATTTTTTTAGTCATGATCAATTGTATATTGTATTTTATAGAGTTAGAGCAAAGCCAGACAGAAGATTCTAATGCATGACAACCGAAAAAGACCTTGAAATTCTACAACTAATGCAGTTTTCAAAATAAATTCCCATAATTTATAGCATGTAAGCACCTAAATTGCATCTAACATCTGATAACAGACTTGATTTACATATGTTGTTACTATGGTTAGTTTGCTGATCTGATTGCTATATTTAAATACAATTCATCAAATTCAAGCAATCTAACAAAATAAAACACTAAGGGAGGCTTCATCTTACTTTCAGCACAAAGGATCCCAACAAAATGGTTGATTAAGGACATCTAAAAATGGTGGAGCAATTTTTTTACCTAATACAACAGATGCAAAACATCATCTTTTGAACACCTATATTATTAGTGCAAACAAACATATGTAAATATCTTATAATGTATGACTCTGTCCATGCCAAATATCTATATCTTTTTTCTTAGTGTCTGCTACTTCTCAAATCAAATATACACAATCCAACTAACAAACGAAACACCTCAAAAACCATATCTAAATGCTTGCATGACATAAGATATCAGCTCAAACCCAGATTAATAAGATCCCTACATTAGCACATGAGTATTGAACCTAACAACTGCAGATCCGTTCTCAGAACAACTACTCCTTTGTTGGGATACTTTTCCTCAACACAAAAGAGTAGAAATCATAGTATAACAAGGTGAAGGTAACGCCAAGAAACTTGCAATAATTGCTAGATCAAATAAATTTCGATGTAAATGTGTGACATTCATAAAGAATTATATTTTACTGCCCTGAAAGTATAAAAAAAATTGACATTATGTGACAGTAGGGTAACTCTCTTAACTTCTATAATTAATACTTGGAAAGTTATACTTATAATGATTTGTAATGGATTGACATCAATTGACATCATTTTTAGCTACTTAAAATTTATATTAAAATCATATTTGGTCTAATTGAAGTGCTGTTCCAACACGACTTCTTCCAAATGAACTCATGCCCACGAGATTTACTCATAATTATAAATAATTTTCGTTCATTCTAGTAATTTTGAAAGTGAATTGCAGCAAACTGGTGAAAAATCCATGAAATGTCTTTGAACATAAGGAGGAACTAAAGTGCATGACATAAAATTGCTTGCGAAAACTATAAACAGCAAGCAAAGGTATCTTCATCACTTGGCGACAAGCAGTGAGTCCAAAACAAGTGACCAAAATCTTGACTTGTGTAACCCTTTTGGATTTTGGCTTTCTATGGAGATGGATAGTACTGCTAATTACTAATGTGGTCCTGAGGCTACCTTCAAGTTCAATGTTTCTTCAATTTCTTCAGTTTCCGAGACCCTTCTTTTTCAGGTCAGATATCAATCTATATCTATTGGTTTTGGAGACAAAGGAAGGACAATGCATGATTTGGCTTAGATTTAGTGTGAAATGAAGGAAACCTTTCTTTGCTCATATTTAAAACATAAGTTTTGAAACTATAATGTTAGTTCTCTATTTTTTATTGAATACTAAGTTATTCATTCACGAAAAAACTATTTCATTAATATCCTTCTTCAATTCCTTAAGCATCTCATATTAGCTGATATCAATACTATTGATCTTGATATGTTTGGTAAATTTACATGTAGCCATAGTACACTATCTTCATGTAGGATTTTGTATTTTGATTTGGTGTTTCTTATAATCTGTCAAAATTAAGTAAATTGTGTTTACTTAAAGTTATTCATAATCAAATAGAGTCGATAAATGTAATGTCTCAGTCATTTATTGCAGAAGCTTCATCATGTGCTATTCTATGGTCATACAGAATAGAAGTAGAACAATTACAGAATCTTTCTAAATACATATCCACTAACTTTACTAGTCCAACTCACTCTTTATATGGTTCTAACAAAGAGCAAGGTCCCTAGCTAGCTAACCAACATTTGCCGTAATGGTAGAAAGTGAAAACCTAAGCCAAGTGTCTCATTTGTGTTTTTGGCTGATTCCCTCACGAGCCTTGGAAACTTTACGCCATCAATGCTGGAGCACAAATGAAGAAGAAACCAACCCCTTAACACTCACTTACACTTTTTCTTTCCCCCTTTATCTTGGAACACAAGTTGTCTAACTCTGACTTGAATGGAATAGAATCATGGTTACTTTCATGACCACACTATGTATAAAATGGCTATAAAGTTAATCTCTTTTTTTCAGTGATGACACACATGTTACGGAGATCGTATCCCAATGCGATGCGACAAAGTGAGTGAGGAGGGTCCAGCTAATAATTTTACCTGAGGGGAAGGAACAAAGTTTGGACCACCATGGTGACTGAGTAGTCAGAGTCATGAGGCACAAGATGGGAATTGCTAAGAAGGACACCAAAGTGTGGCGCCAAAATTATGGATATCTTTTGAGATTTTGTGTCACCAATGTGAAAAGAACTAGAGAAAAAGCCCCACCAAGAGAGATGGATGGACTTATCACACAATACATGAGGTGGGTTTTGGTTCTTAGAGAAAGCTAAGGAAAGAAAAGAAAGAAAATTAAGGTGAAAATATTTTCAAAGCTTTTTCTTGTCAACCCTTTTATTACTTCTTTTAATATATATATTTTTTGAGATCATGCATTAAGCCTCTCTTGGGTCTACAAAAAGAGCTCTTGTTGGTGGGGTTTTGGGTAATTCGTGGAACTTGTTATTTGTTCCTTCATTTTTCAATGACTTTATGCACCATAAGTCCTCTGGGCATGAGAGCAGTTTCCAATGTGGAATGTGATGGTTGAGCTCATCTCTTCCTCCAACTTCAGTCACAATGAGCTTGCAATTCTCATCATTGGATGCAGCAGCCATGTTGTGTACAAATTGGCACAAGGCTCTCACTAGCTTCCCTGAGAATGGGCCTTCATGGTGCACCCTATACATGAAATAGAACCCAAATGGGTTGAAGAAATCAGGTATGGTTGGCAATTTCAAACATGGGAAGATTTTATCAATCAACCACCAACTCTTGGTGCATAGCAAGCAAGAAAAAGGTGCTTTCCCTAGCCTTAGCTTGAATATCTCCCCACTGTTCCATACACTCAGCATAGCCCAACTATTAGGGACTTGTCCATCTGACCCAAAATCCTCCCAAGCAACATCTCCCTTCAAATAGGCCACCCATGTCCCCAAACTTAGTTTGTTCCTAAGTATGTTGCCTATGTCATTTGGAAAAAACTCTGTGGACCCCATGAATCTTCTATAGAGGTATTCAGCTTGGTCAACCTTCAACCTTGCTATCTCAATGTTGGATGATACTTGAAAGCAATGATGGTTCACCGGGTTCACAAGAATAGCTGGAGTCCTAAACTTGGTGTAGCCAAACTTGTCCATAAAGAGACTAACCGAGGCTTGGTTGTCTTTTTCTGTTGCCATATATGCATAGTCCACATCCTTGGAAGTGAACCATTCTTCAAGCCTTCTCACAAGGCTTGACCCAATCCCTTTTCTTCGGTGATGGGGTGATACTCTTAGGCCAAGAACATATCCTACCTTCGCCAAATCCTTTGGAGGATGACCATGAATCGTCACCAGCTTTATAGACCCTTGAATCACACCAACCAGTTCATTCTCCAAATCTGCCACCTACCACCAAATTGAGCAGTTAGTGGTGCACATGATGATCAAACAAGAGGAATAGGAATAAGGAGATGAACAAGAAGAGGAGAAAGACACAGAAGATTAAATTGTGGCACGTACATCATGATAATATAATAAGAAGAAGAAAAAGAAAGTTTTGAAGCCATGAAGTTAGTGCCTTGTAGTGGCTGACATTGTATGTATATAACTTACCAGCATCTTGTACATTGGACTGTTTCGAATCCTACAAATGGGGTCACCCATAGTATCTGTGAAGAGGAACACGCTTTCTGATGGCCCTACCTCGCATCTTCTCTCAAGATCTTCCACTTGAGCCCTATCATATTGCCCCTCATAGCTTCTGATTCTAAACTTGTTGTATTCCATGCCCAAAAGAAAGAGATTTCAAGGATGCTGAAGTTTGATGGAGTTTGATGTGTGATGATTGAGCGAAAAAAAAGTAAAAGGAAGCTCAAAGCTTAAGCTACACAAGATGCAAATAGCAAGACAGTGCAACCAACGAGAAGTAACACAAGTACTACAACAGCAATGGTTTGGCATAGACTTCATTATGATAATGAATTATACGCTGGAGCTAGAAAGAAAAACAAAATACAATAAAATAAAATAAAAAGTGGTGGAAAGAGGGAGAAAGAAAGAGGAAGAGTAGAAGTAGAAAGAGAGAGATTGAAAGGGGGAATGTTCTTTATCAGATTCATCAATAACCTAGGCTTCAATAATAATAGCAGACAAAAATTAGATTAGTAATGGAATGTGTTTTCTGTCTCTAGTTTTTTGTGTCCACTCCTCCTATTTATATAGGTTAAGGTAATGTTATTCTTATATGTAAAAATAAAATTTCTCTCGTGACCTAATTTTTATCATTGATCTTTCTTGTAGCCTTCATTTTATTTTTAGTGATTTGTATACTTTCTCTTAGATTACAATTCCATGTTTACTTTCTCCTTATTTAGCCATAATTATGAGTCCAAATTCATCAAGTTTGCAAGGTAGTACGGTCGAGCTTTTGATTGGCACTGTCACTTCCCTAGCAAAGCAAGGTCCTAAACTTGGTTGAACTGGCATTAGAATATCCATTTTAATTGAAAGAAGCTTCATCATTTTTCTGATATGAAATACCAATAATTACTGATATATGGATATAAAGAAAACAGGTATTGAGGAGCAAAATTTTGTGAGAAACAAAACACAAGCACAGTCTGAAGCAGTACGAACGTGTCAGAAAAAGTTGCACAGGGTTTGGTCAATTAATCATCACAATGCCACACTGTTTACACATTTTCACGCACTACAAAAGAACCTCCTGTTTCATCTGTAGTTCTTTTTTTCTTTGGCAAGATAAGTGTTTTTCTTTGAAAAACCCACTAATTTTGTTCCTCAACTATTGCTCTTTTCCTTAATATAATTATGCTAACAAACAATTCTTTAACTATGGAATATCTATTAATTTCGTCTTATATTTTAAAATTTAATAAGATTCCTGTAAAATAGAGTTGCTGTAAAATACAGTTCCAACAGATTGTAACCTCAACTAAAATGCATATTTAGACTTTAGTATTAATGCATTTAATTTAGTTCAAGATCAATTTGAAGAATTCTTTAATATTTAAAAGCTATTTACAATTATTTTTAATAGATCTCAAATTTAAGATAATATTTCTGTCTTTCGAATTTTGAATTATTGTAATTAAAAAAAAGCGTGTTTTAATCACTATATACTAAAATATCTTTAAAGATTGCGCTTATATGACTAACCGTTGTAGAATTTTTATATAATAATTTACTCTAGAGTTTGTATTGCCATCATTAAATACCATTACACTTTCCTTTTCTTAAAAGGTATTTATTTTGATATATTTGCAGATAAACTACAATAAGTATTCTTTTAAGATATATATGAAGAAAAATACTTTTGAATTTGAAAAAATAAACTTAAACTTAAATTTAAATTAAATTAGATGTATTTAAAATATAGTTAAGCATTTCTAATGTTTGAGAGACTATCTATATAATTACATTAAAATTATTTTATCTTTTTTATAAACTTAAAATTCTTAGTCATTCTCTTAAGTTTAGTTGCATATTACGTGAATATTTTTCTAACAAATACATGTGACATTTACTTCAGAAAACATGTATTCAATTATCCAAATTCAAAAAAAAAAAAAAAGAATTATAACTATTTACTACACGTATCCAACTATTCAATAATAAAGTTCAAAAAAATTAATAGAATTAAAATTTTCACTACAAGAAAAAAATTATTTAGAGACCAATTTTTAACTATCAAATGAAATGTTTGTTAATTGTGACTAAAATAGCCACCAAAATTAAATTTTAATTGTTAAATAAGTACAAAATAAAAGTAATGATTGAATTTAGTGACTAATTAAGTCAAGATAATTAGTATCTAACATTAGCTACCAAGATTTTAGTGACCTACACCATTAGATTCTAAATTAGTCTCTAACTTAATTAGATACTAATTTAGAATATAATGATATAGGTCACTAAAATTTTGGTAGCTAATGTTAGATACCAATTATCTTGACCTAATTGGTCACCAAATTCATATTTTGTAGTTATTTAGCAACTAAAATTTAATTTGGTAACTATTTTGGTTCCAATTAGCAACTATTTTATTTGTTAACTAAAAATTGGCATCTAAATAACTTTTTTCTTGTAGTATTTTTATTAAGATTTTTAATTTTTTATTATACTAAAAATAAAATATATTAATATTTATGTATTGAATCTGATACAATATTTTATTAAACTTATCCTATTTAATATTATTGTTTTTGTTAATTACATGATTTTGTAAGGGAGATTTATAATAAAGTAAATAGAGTCAAAAGAAGAAGAATAAATTTTCTGAAGGTGTTATTTTTTTATTAGACTAAGAAAACATATTCTTAATTATTATAGTATTAAAAATTCTCTTATTTAGCCCATATACGAGAAAAGGATCATGGCCTCTCTTTTTATCATAACATATTACTTTAAAAAAAATTCAAAATACATGAGTTACACAATGAATAAATTTAAGAAATATTTTCTTGATCAAATATTAACAAATCTGATTTAGAAAGACTTTAAAAAGGTCAATATTCTATGTCGATATTTAGCAACCCATTTAAAGAGTATATTTCTTAGTCGATTATTAGTATAACCAGTTTAAAAATTCTTGTCAAAATTCTAAAGCATGGTAAATAACATAGTATTCGAAATCCTTTGTATAAATAAAAGTATAGAAAACATTTTCAAGTTTTTTTTTCATAAACAAATTAGATAATCCTGTAGAGAATCCAAATGTCTTAGAGAGCACCTCCATTATAGATTGAAGGTTAAAAAGTCAATATAAAAATAATTTTTACTTTATTTTCTAAATACTCTTTTATAAGCCTCAAGTCTTAACTTATATATAAATGGTACTCCCTTCATCCTTAAAATAAATTTGTTATTTTATAATGACATTATTTAATAATAGAAATTTTCTAAATTCAATATATAATACCTACAAATTTATTTGTAGGTTAGAGATATGTAAATAATGTCAAATTTACTTACAAATTAACTTTATGAAATAGATATATAAATAAAATTTATAGGTATTATATTCAGATAAAAATATGTATATATTAATCTGTAAGTAGATTAATAATTTTTTTAATAATATAAAATTAATTTTTCATTTTAAAATTTCAAACTATAATATTAAAAGAGCAAGATAATATTATTTTTAATAAGTAGTTGAACTATTACCAATCTTGAAAACAAATTATTTGATTTAGTTTGGTCAATTCATTATGGGTTAGTCAGTCGGTGTGTTAATTATTATTATTATTATTATTATTATTATTATTATTATTATTAATCGAGCTTATGTCTAACTGGTAAATAATAATTGTTACTTCAATATTAAACTATAAGCTAAGTTGACACTTTCATTGAAAGAGATTTTAATTAATAAATATTACGTACGTATTAATTATATTCTAACCATATTTATTCACAGTAATTATTTTAGTATTTCATACATAAAATATAAAATTATTTCATTATTTACAATAAATTATTACCATTATTATAAAAAATATATATTAAATGTACAGTACAGATTATAAACCAATTATTTTCTAAAACCAAGTAAGTACAATTTGCTAAAATTTTGCTTGACATAATTAATTTTAGAATATTTATCATATTTAAATATTTCTCTTAAATATAAAAGGCATAATTTTAAATATTTTAAACCTTTAAATGACATATTGAATATGAAAAAATTTGAAAAAAAACATCAATAATAAATAAATATTTATGTAACTAAATAAACAGTTTAAGTTTGGCCACAAAAAACTATGTTTTTTTAAACTACATTTAGTAGTAAACAACGAATGTGATAAGAGTAAAACAACACATGCATGTAGAGGTGAAAAAAAAAAAGTAATTATTTGTTGTATATAAATAATAAATTATTATGATAGCAGAAAGTGTAGGTCCAATGCGGGCATGAATTAGAAGCAACAGAGGTATTGGAAGGTAGTGCTTTGCTTCATAACCCTTTTGCATAAAAAAACAAACAAAACCTTCAGAATTCGATACACATCAACACCAATCATCATTGCATCACAAATCAACGTCACACATGTCCTATTTTTAAATATATTTTATTAATATTTATATTTTTTATTAGCAATAATAAATTTTTTATAAAGGAATAAGATAATAACTTTGTCCAAATACAAAATAAAACAAAAAAAACAAAATACAAACCTTTCTCCCATGAATTTTAAAAAGTAAAGAAAGCTTAAGTGGAATGCTTATAATATTTATATAATAATAGCAATAATAATGTTTATATATTCTATATATGTATATACACATTAATAGTGTTTTGCAAAAAACTCCTCAATCAATTATCTTCTTATACTGTTTTTTTTTTCACAAAATGCAACAATTTATCTTTTCCTTAAATGTGAATTTATGTATGTTATATAATAATTCTTCTACTTATTAACGATATTTAGGTTTTCCACTCACGCTATTACATGACGTTTATGTTTTTATATTTATATATTTTTTTATAAAACAAGACTTATAAACTTATTATCAAGTTAAAAATGGAATCAAAATTTCTTATATATAGAATGATTGAAGATTTGAGAACTTGTCAATATTCCCATCTTTCCAATCAGATATTAACTTTTTTTTTATATGCTCACTTGAAAAACTATCAATTCAACATTGTAAAATAAAGTTCTGAAGAACTATTAGGTCGAGTTTAAAAATATATAAGTATATATATATATATATA
>Ga0209489_107934_pt1 | contig 15167 bp, 7 predicted proteins | sample SiratrowhiteBW_FD_187527 | JGI IMG/M metagenome (GOLD analysis project Ga0209489, IMG submission 187527) | Root nodule microbial communities of legume samples collected from California, USA - Siratro white BW (SPAdes) (version 2) | ecosystem: Host-associated > Plants > Roots > Nodule | place: USA... | reverse complement strand
ATATATATATATATATATATATATAATTCAATTCATCCAACCTCTTAAACTTAACCTATATTGTTTACATAAGTCCTTTAATACTTCAAGTAAATCCTATTAAGTTTTAGTATGTGATATTTTTTTTTTTTCTAGTTTACTTCTTATTATCTAATATTTAATTCTTTTTCTCTATTATCATTTTCGTTTGTTTGATAAACTCTCTACGATTGTGAGTTAATTACTTATTAGAAGGAAACTAAGAAAAAGAGATCAGGTTTCAGAAATTTATACTCTTCGATTGAAATTTCTCCGCACCAAAAGCTTTCCGGTGATTTTCAACGAAAGAAAAAAGACCAATTATTAAAAATTTAAAAACACATAAAAACAAACGTTAGAACTAAAAATAAATAAATAAATTATCTAAACATTTATATTTATTTTTTTTTTTTGACAAATCTAGTGCAAAATCCAACAAAATCAAAATCCAACAGTGATAGTAAAAATTGTGAAGATGTAGACTTTTATTACCTCAATTATAATTAAAGAGAATTAATATTAATTAATTCAATATATATATATATATATATATATAAATAAATGAATAGATTAAACTCGCCGGATTTAATTATACTGATAAAATATCAAAAAACTATTTTCTTAAATGATCATTACAAATTTTTGAAAAAAAATCGAACTCTAAAATCTGTTCGTTTTTGAGAAAAGAAAAAGACTAACCCTTAGCTATGTCAGAGTTCTTTGATCCATTGAAATGGAATTACCAAATTATAGTATAAAAACTAATTCATAAAGGTCCTACCGGGAGTCGAACCCAGGTCGCTGGATTCAAAGTCCAGAGTGCTAACCACTACACCATAGAACCCATTTGTAAATTTTAATAAAAGTTATTTATTTATAAAATATTATGGTTTATCTTGCTTTTCCCGTGCAAAATGCCAAAAATAAACCTCTTGCTCGGAAGCCATTTGAAAGCATGCTACAAAAGAAAAATTAAAGTTCATGATATATCAAGAACTTATAATGGAATAATTTTTGAATCTGTAATTTTAATTTAAAAAAGAAAATACTAATACGCTAATGCACATATACTTATACATCCAGTTTGTAATTATAAATGACATTGATTAGTAATCTATGCATAAAAGAACTAAGATTAATTATTTATCTAATTTCTGTAGTTCAACAAATTTACCTTTACTTTTCTATATTTATAAGTTATTCCTTGTAGTTCTTATATATAGTATTTTAAATTATATAGTGCGTATGAGTTTAAAGGTTAAAATTAGAAATATCATGCATAAAAACTGAAAGAAATTAAAATAATATATTAAAAACTACATAATATTATTTTTAAGTATGAAGATAAAAAATAAAGTTTGTATGATTATAGAGTAAATAAGTAATTAAATAAAAAAATAAAAACATTGAGGTAGCCGTTAGAAGGGGAAAAAACGTTTAATCTGTATACACTCATAATATTGGAGAGTATAATTTTAATAATATTGGAGAATATATTTTGTATGCACTAGTGAATTATGAGCTATAAAGTTTTTTCGAGAAAATATTTCAGTCAAATTTGGTTGAGAAGAAAAAAAAAGTTTTCTCAAATCACTAAATCACTAATCACTAATTCCGAGTACTTTTAAGTATTCCAGAAAATTGTTGTATATTTTTATGAGTTTATCTCGAGAGAATCGATCAAGGAGTTTGTATCCTTAATGGTATCTTGATAGAAGCTTGTGATGACTCGAACAAAGTTTATGTAAAATCATTACCAAACCACAATGACTTTACCTTCGTATATGAGTTCTTCTTCAAAAGAACTCGACGTATTGTTTTTGTTATCTCCTTTTGAGAGTAGAATGCTTACTGTGATGAACATGGCTCCTAGCCAACTTCACCCAAATAGTTGGGCCTTTTTAAAAACCTTTCAAGTACTCTACTATTATCTTCATATAAGTATGACTATAAAAAAAGTTATGTATTTTTATCAACTAAAACATGGTTTTGATGTTGGTTGTTTGTTTAATGGAGCTCAAAATGGTCATTTTTCCACCATCTACACTTTCTCTTTCAAAAATTTCACAAATAAGTTTTTCAAGTTGAAATACTCACCCAAGGCCTTCAAAAATGACTTTTCTTTCACTCAAATCATACACCCAAATTTTCTTTGTATTGGAAAATGCTAGATAAAATTTAGATCTAGGGTCGAGTACCTCCTTAAGTTTAAGTACAAAATAGACTTAGAAATCATCAAAAATCCTTGTCACCCTATAAGTAGTAAAGGTCTCCTTAGCCCCTCATGGAAGACCCTATTTTCTTGTTTTTGTGTAAGGTTTGCTTTCTTGCATCATGTTAAATTTCATATTATATTGGTTTCCAATTTCCTCCTTTGTTTTGTTGTGTAGATATCACGGGCAATGATTTTGACTATAAGAAACTGCATACCAATGTTCTTATATTTTTGCGTACCAAGGCTGAAGCTATTAAAAATTCGTGAGTTCTTATTGACTTGTTATATTATCTATTTCTCTTGTATGTTTGTTGGATTGTGCATATGGCTTCTAATTTGAAGAAATTGAGGAATATAGAAGGACAATCTTGAAGGGGTCAAAAGCAAAAAGGGCAAATGTACTGAAAAGTTCTTATCTGTACTCCATGAGAGATAATTTGCTTATGTGGAGAATAGGAGACATGTCATGAAAACGAAAGTTAGATTGGGGACTAGAGAAGTAGTAGAACTTCAAGCAGAACTGAGGAGAAGGAATTGGACAAGAATGGCGAGTTGTTTTTGCAAAGCTTGCATCTCGTCGCGGTGGACTTGCATCTTGACATGGTGTTGATTTTGTAGAAGTTATAGGTCTTTGTTGAAGTTATTTTGCTTGTCTACAGTGGTGTTCTAGACATTTACTTCATTCTTTTATAGAATAGCCTCCATGTGAGCTTTGAAAGCATCAAGGAAAAATGGGTCCATCTCACTCTATGATAATGTTGACTTATTGTTTAGCTTCTAGTGATACATACAAGGATGAGGCACTTATGGGATAAGAGGAGGACGAGCAATAAGGAATAAAAACAAGGAGCGTGGTTAGAAGAAAAAAAGAAGAAGAATTAAAGAAGCAATTTGAAGGCATAAAAACAAAATAGAAAATCAAAACTTTGGAAAAAGAGATCAAAAGAATTAGACAAGTGGAGCTCTTGGAAATAGAAGAAACTTGAGAGAGTGCAAGAAGATAAGGAAAGAAACTTGAGAGAAAATCCTTACCCTTTTGAGCTCTCCAAGTGTTGCCCAATCAAGGAGAAGTACAAGGATTGACACATCATCAAAACATATCATTACATTCATGTATCTACTAACTACCAAGTGTAACTTCCATCATTACTCAAAACTACCTAATACACCTTCATACATCTCAAAAACGCCACATTTAATTATTTGTACTTGATCGTAGTTAACTTTGTTAATCCTTTAGACCCTTGGACGTCCATTAACCATTATAAATAGGACTCTACCCTTTGTAAAAATCATCAAGTGAAGAGTGAATGAAATTACCTTTGAAAGGTGTTCTTGAAAGTTGAGTTGTCTCCTTTCTCTTTAATTTGAGTTCTTATCTTGATCATTTTTCTCAAGTGGTGGCTCTTCATGCACTTATCATGGAAGTTCTCCATAGGTGGCATATTCTCTCAACCATCTTCTTCCTTATTCCATTTTTTATTTAACTTTTCATTGTTACCTACTTGTTTCCTTATTTTCTTACACTATCACACCATATACTAATTAATAGTGATGGGTTTTTTTCCTCATCCTCCAAGAAGTTGATCTAGATCCTAAATACCCTCAAGAATCCATATCATCTAGTGAGTACCATAAGAGTCGTGGTCTAGGAATAGTTTTACCTAGTTCCCATAGTGAGCAACAAATGTTCTTATAGGAATTGAGTTGGAACCGTCCAAGGTGGATAGGGAAAGGTTTTGAGAAAATCAAGCTTTGTCGAGTTTAATCCTTTTTAGAATGTTGTTGAGCTTTATTGATGAAGCATCGAGTGAGATTCCACCTATAGAAGATTCTTCAACGCTCAAGATAGTAAGAGTTGGAGAAATATTTTAGAAATTTTCAATGAGTAAAAAATAAATTAAGTGAGTACTCCTTAGAAAATAAAGTTATATTTATAGACTTTTAGGCTTAGGTTAATATTCAAATATAGTCAATTACTAAGTATCGGGCTATTTTGTTTGTTATAACAAAATTATTTTTTCAGTTAATCCAAGTTGTTTGGATTTACATGTGATTTTAATCGTGATTCTTGTAAATGAGTAATGTTAACTCTTTAAATTTGATATTAGATGATATATTAAGTTTATTTCGGTCAAATTTGGTTTGAGGTGCAAACTTGATAGGCTACAAATACATAAGAAGGGTTGATTCATAGTTTGTTTCCTTTTATTAAAAATTTAAATGAAAAAATAGTTTAACAAGTTATTGGTTTGTGTTCTTACAAGAATGGAGTGTGGTTCTCCTAACCTAGGAAAAGTAGTGCTCCTGAGAAACTAAGCTTAACCCTCCGAATAATAATCACTATGTTGTCAATGAAAATTGAGAAAATATTTACCTACAAAAGATTGTTTGACGTTTACATTAGTAAGAGTTAGAATAATTAAAAAATATAAGTATAAAAAATTTTAAAAAAAGTATGATGTCATCATATATTTATAGATTTTTAAACTTAAATTGAAATATTCAAAAATATATTAAAATAAGTAAATAATATAATTAATTATCGGATACTTGTCAATGAATTATAATAATAATAATAATTATAATAATAATAATAATTATTATTATTATATATGAATGGATAATATAGTTTGTATTAGGTATTTAAAAGATATAAATATGAAATTATCCTAAATTATAAATAATGTTTTAACTATTAATTATAATAAAAATATATAAAAAATAATATTTTTTAATTTATTTAATTAAAAATATTAATTAATTAATTAAAGATTTGAAAAATATTTATATAATAATTACATATATATATATATAATATATATATAACGGAATTAAAAAAAAAAATCATTCTCTAGTGAAGAAATTTGAACTTACATAATCATAACATATCTCCTTGATATCCAATTTTAGTAGGTCGAAATGTGGCGTACTGTTTATACATTTTAAATTTAACACTACTTATTACTTCGTGCTAAAAAAAGCTGGCAATCTATTTTTTTTTTTATGTTTTTTTTACTTTTGTTGGAACGTTGTACAAAACATTCTTTTTGGGAACAACATTCTTAAAATTGGTTTCAGTTAATATTTATTTTTTGAGACGGTTAAAAATTAAATTATTTTAGCAATGAATTCTTATTGGTATAACTGAACTGATTATGATGGGAAATAATGATTTTTGTCAATTTTCTAAAAAGTAATTATTCAGATGGAATAAAAAAAATCAGTTTTTGAGAATGTATGTATGAAGTTGAAATAAAAAAAAAATGATAAAAAATCATAAATTTCAAAATCTTAACTTTACAGACTATTTTAAAAAGTTATTAAATGTTGACTAATGTCTGATCATTCTAAATTTTTTTTACGAAAGAGGAGGAAAGAAGATAAAAATGTTTTATTTAATATAATATTTGATATTATAAAATAGTATTATTGTAATTACAAAATGGGGTGGTGGCGCAGTTGGCTAGCGCGTAGGTCTCATAGCTCTGAGTTATCCTGAGGTCGAGAGTTCGAGCCTCTCTCACCCCAAATGCTTTGTTTTTTCAACGATCTAAACTGAGATTTTTACCCTGGTTGTATATATATTTTGTTCTCACCTCAGAGAATTTAAGTGCAAATTAATTTATTTTTTATTGTTCCTATATCTACTTATAAGTACCAGTCTATTGCAACACATCTTTGTTGTAAAAGTCAGTTTTTTTTTTTTTTTTCTTATGAAAGATATGCAACCTTGCCACTGAAATGTACGACAGATAAACCCATCTCTTAACATTTATAAGAAAAAAATAAGAAAAAGAACTTAAAAGGGTATTTTATAAACTAAAATTAATTTATGCACAAATGATGTTGTGAAAGTTTTTCATATTAGTTTCTTTAAAAACATAATTTATGATAACTTTTAATTTATGCATAAATTGTCTTTTGAAGTTTTTTTTCATTTCAACTTTCCTTATCTCTTACAAGTATTTATGGATAACTTTCTTGTTTTAGGTTTCATAGCTAGAATACTAACTTATGACTCGGGTTAGAAAAAAAAAATGATTCTTTTTAATCAAATGTCAGAAGACATAAACCCTGCACAAAGATTGGGAAAAAAATGATACAATTGATGCCATTGAGTGTTGCCAAATCTTTTGTTTGAATGACAAGATGGGCCTGTTTTAGAGCTAGTGAAAAGAATGACTTCTGCTAAGGTTAATTCACTATATCCTCACTAAATTTCTAGCCGGATCCCACTCTTGGTTCTGGAGAAAAATTTTGCAAAGCCATTTCTACTCCTCTCAGAACTGACATGATTTGGCAAGGCCGGTGATGATGTTGATGAAGATGATGAAAAAGGTGAGGTCTCCTCATTTTGGTTCAAGGATGGACAAGAGTTATTACTATTACCATCAGCCAACCTTGACGAAATGGAAGAATCTCTTTTAGGTGAAAATGTGCCATTGGAATGCAACTTCCACATCTCCCCACCAGCCTGAGCAGTGAGTGATGGACTATCGGGAATGCTTGCAGTGTCAATAAGGAAATCTTCTAGTGTAGCCAGGGATTTCAACTGATTTCCCAAAGATGCTATTGTTTTCTGGCACTCAGCAAGCTTTCCAGCAGCCAGTGTTAGGTCCTCCTGGCACAGACAAGACCACATGCATTACTTGGGATAGAGAAAGTGTATATAACCAATTCCTTGGACAAAAATTAAATACAATTCTATGTAGGTGCTTATAGTGATTTCTCTTTTTATAATTGAAGTCTTACCTCAATATCTTTGTTGGCATTTAATAGAAGCCTTTACTACATATATTATCAAGATGAAACGTAATTCTAATTGGACAAAAGCACCAAAAGCCTCTATGAGAATATCTAAATTTTGTCCTGCCTAGTTTGTAAAGAGATGAATTATAAAACATGTAATATAGATTGCAATGATGACCAACCTGCTTAATCTTCTTTTCTCCATATGAGCTAGCTGTTGACCTGAGCAATTCTTCCTCCAATTCCCTACACTTCTGTGCAATTTCTTTTGAAGTAGTCCTCTCCTTGTGAACCTCTTCTTCTAACAAGTCAACCTTTGCAGATTTCCTTTCTAGCTTCTCCTCCAGATCCTTACACTTCATTGAAATTTTATCTGACAAAGTCCTCTCTTTATCAACTTCTGCTTCTAATAACCCAACCTTTGCAGATTTGCTCTCTAGCATTTCCTCCAGGTCCTTACACTTTTTCGCAATCTTATCAGACACATCCCTCTCCTTAGCAACTTCTGCTTCTAATATGTCAACCTTTGCAGATATGCTGTCTAGCACTTCCTCCAGGTCCTTCAACTTTTTGGCAATTTTATCTGACTCCTCCCTTTCCTTAGCAACCTCTGCTTCTAACAAGTCAATCTTGTCGGATTTACTTTCTAGCTCTTTCTCTAAGTCCTTACACTTCATTGCAATTTTATTCGACACATCGTTCTTCTTGTCAAGTTCTTCTTCTAATGTGTCAACCTCTGCAGATTTTCTTTCTAACTCTTCCTCCAAGTCCCTAAACTTCATTGCAATCTCACTTGACACTGCCCTCTCCTTATCAACCTCAGATTCTAAAAATTCAATCTTCACAGATAATGTTTGAGCCTCAGCCACTATGTCCAGTAGGTGATCTTCTACCCTTTGCTTTGAATTGTAGGCATTTTCTAGCTCTCTTTGCAACTCCTCCAATTTCTCTCCTGCTTCCCTCAACTGAAGTTGTGACTCCTCAATACACTCTTCACTTTTCATCAAAGCTATCTCTAGTTCAGATTTATCAGCTTCCACCTTCTCTAACTTCTCTTTTAACTCATCCATGTGCTGATTCATGATCTCAAACTCTATCCTGAGAGAGCTTTCTTTGTTCATGCATTGATTGGTAACAACTGACTCCTCGACCAAGCTTTCTTTCTTAGTTTCAGGCAATGCAACAAGTCGTTCCATTTCAAGAAAATCGTCCATGAGATCAAGTTTAACAGAACCGGATGGAGTTTGTCTGCACTTTTCATTCTTGAACTGATCAAGCTCAGCAATTAGTGCAGATGCCCACGAGTCCGAACAACTAGGCTCAGACTTGTTTGGTTCTGAGCCATTCATCTTGTGAGCTTCGATTTCCACTGCAGTATGCCGCTCTGCACTGTCTGATTGACTATCTGTTAGAGATTCAACACTGAATGAGGACTGAACAACGGATTTATGATCATTAAATAAGGAAGCTCTTGAAGCCACACTCCTCAATCTCCGACATTCAGCTTCAAGCTTGGCTACTTTCTTGATGTTTTCCAGATGCTGCTTGCTAGCTGTCTCAGCAGCTTGAGTGCTTAGATCCCTCTCAATTGTCCTGATTTCCAGCTCTTCTGATTGAACAAGAATATCATGCCTGAGGGCCATGTTCTCTTTCTCCAAACATTCTACCTTTTGACACATATCAAAGTCAATAGAAGACCTGGCCTCAGAAGCATCTAATTTCTTTTGGAGCTCAGTGAGTTTGCTCTCAAGTTTAATTTTGGCTGATTCCAATTCTTGTGTCTTTTTTGCAACAGCATCATAAATATTCTCTTCCTGCTCTTCTCTTGTCTGTCTTAGCTGCCTAACACACTCCTTAAGTGCTCCGTCTAGATGAGTGACTCGATCTTCCAAAACTGAATTCCTGAGAATTACTGTGTCAAGTTGCTTCTTTAAAACTGCCACTTCATTTTCAGCCTTTTCCCAGCCTAAATTAATGAAAATATGCTCCAATTAATAGACAACCCAAAAGGGGGAGAAAGGGAAAAAGAAGGAAAATAAATATACCGAGGAATCATAGCCGGAGATAACTACTATGCCAGTGTCAGCATGTAAATGTTCTGATAGGTCATATGTAAGCCTCTTGATCTAATGTACTATCGAGATGATTCAGATGCAATTAACCTTTAATTTCTATAAACCCTACCTTAGTCCTAACCCCTCCATTAGGATGAGGAACTAACAGGGTGGTTTTCTTGTTCAACATTCAGATGATGTCTTGTTTTGTAGGCACATTTCGCACAAGATCAAAGCAAATTGAAGAAAGGATGTATAATCAAGAAATAAGGTATAATCAGCAGTGCTTTTCAGAAAAGTTACATGGAGCAATAGAGGAATATACCTGCAATAGCTTCTTCAGCAACTTTGGCATGCTGCTTAACCAAGTCTTCTTTGGCATTGACATTCACTAGTGCAGCAGATAGCTTCTCTGACATGTTCCTCAACCCATCATTTAGAACATCTTCCTTTACATCTTTTATGTTTTCATTTTCTCCATTTTCGTCTTTCTCTGATGAACCATCAATTGCAGTGCCTGTAGCTGGTACAGTTTTAGAGGTGACTTCTTCAGGCAATTGTTCATAGATAAATGAACTATTGTCAACTTCTTCTGCATAGACAGTAGCTTTTGATGTGACATCAGGTGAATGATTGCTTCCACTAGGAGATTCCTTCAATGCCTCCTATTTTAAAGTTTCAAAGATACAAAAGTACTAGACTTTGTTAGAAAAGAAACGATGAAAATTGATGCTAAACTTCATGGACATTATGCTAAAACTACCAGGGTCAGAAGCCGATTTCCAGGAGAAGGCATAAAAAAAATATGATATTCAAGGTTGAATTAGACCAATGACTAGCAGAGGAGCTATTAAATACATTCTTGAATGAACTAAACATCGACCAAATTCGAATTATTTAACAGGCTGTACAAAATGTGAACGTAATTTCAATTATCTATGTATTATATAAAACTTGAATAATCAATGAGTTATGTATTCAGGACGTTTAGTCAAATAAACTATGCCTGAATAGAACCAGAAATCTAACTATATTTTTCACATAGGAGACAAACCAAAAGGAGGGACAAGTAGATTCTGCCTTAAAGAATCTAGGGTGAATAATTAGTTGAGGAACCTAGTTTTATTAAAAGAACCTGTCAACTCAAGATGACTTTTTCAGTCTTTTGTCACACAATTTCCAAAAGTTATACCAATAACACAAGATCAAAAACGAAGCATATGAAGCAAATAATATTTATATTTCGTGATTATAAGCACAATTCTTATATGTATATTCGTCTGACCGGAACACAGAAATCAGAAGAGAAGAAAGAGCTCATCCAACGAAACAATCTTAGCTTGACAGTAAGTGAACAACAAACTTTATACAATAACAAGTAAGGAATCTTATGGTTCATCATCGAAAAAGGGAGTCAAATTATAAATCAAATCTTCTGACTAGTGTCTGCGAGATGATAAAGTGAATCCAAATAAATTAAGACGAAACCAAATGCCAGAGAAGTCTCAGATTAGGTGGCCCATTTGACTACTATTCCAGATTGTTTATCATACCTGTTCATCAGAGTACCTCTCGGAATGAGAAGAAACAGATCCTGAACTTTCAGTTTCACCAGGACTCTTCTCAGAAGACTTCCTCTTCCATAGCCATCTCTTCTTATCCATCATTGAGTCCAACAATCTAACATCAGCTTAAAAATGAAGCGCGTTCATCTGCACAAAATGTTCACAAACTGGTTCAAAAACCCACCTAAAATGCAGTTCAAAATGTCAATTTTGTGAAGAAAAAACATGAACAAAGATGCTCCAACGTACAGGCCCAACATTCAGAAAGCAGAAACTCAGAAAAGAAACGCCCCCTTTAAGAACCTAAGTAGCTACAATTTTTTTTTAAAGAAGTTGAAAAGAGAAAAAAAATGCTTAACATTCTCTTCGAGGTTGTTCAAAAACACAAAACTCAAATTAAAAGACGAAATCTTTTAGCTCCAATATCAGAAACTAAATCCCACACAATTCTAGGAACATCTTTGAGACCCTTTTTCCCCCACACTATTGAAATTTAAAATCCAACAACTACAGAACATTCTGCAGCACACTTACTAACTCGTGATAATAAAACAGTAGCTGCCAGCACAAAACCGGTTAAAAATCATAAGCGTTTTACCCAATTACCCAGATGAAAAAAATAAATAAAAATCCTGAAACATAAGCTACCCATTTCAGCCATTGAACTAAAAATGCCTCAAACTCTCCCAAAAGTCACTGAAAAAAACAAAAAAGAGCAAACTTTAATTAAAAAAAAAAAAAAAGACAAAAAGAAAAAAAAAAAAAAAAAAAAAAAAAAAAAAAAATTTAAAAAAAAAAAAAAAAAAGACTTCAAGCAAGAAAAAAAAAATCAAATACCTTTGACCAGAAAGGCAAGTGAACCAACCCAACTGCAGAAACAGCTGGAAGCAAACAATAAATGGAGGCAAAAGAATGGCTGGGAATTCAGAGTGGGGATTAAAGAGTTTAGAAGAAGCAAGGAAGAAAGGTGTTAAATGACAGCAATAAGAAAGTTGAATAACAATAAAGAAAGAGGGTAGGCAAAACTGTGTAGAGTGTCAGTAACAGTAGGCGTTCACAATGTCTCATAGCAACCACTGTGGGGAAGTAACAGGTAATGAATGGAGGGGCTTCTTCTTGTTTTATTATTACTTACCTTTTACGTTTATTTTGGAATATTAAAATTTGAGGGCCACGTGATTGTAAATGCGTCAGATTGTGAAATTCAAAGGTGGGTGTGTGTACTACTGTGAGTGGGGGTGTGTGACAGTGTCTGTGTGTGAGAGAGAGACCACAAACAACTTTTTCAGCTTTCTAAGAAAAAGGTTTTTTGTTTCATTTTTAATGTAGTACTCGTTTGAACTTAAGCTGCTATTGTTCCCGCCCAGATACATTACAAATGTTTCCTGCACTATTCTTGTAATCGATGTTTAAGGTTTTTGTTTCATATATTAAGAAAAATAATTACGTTAACACATAAGGATTTATTAGTGACTGATTATTCTCACTCTTTGTTCTAATTGATACTAGTATTTTTATCTTTGAAGTTCAATATAAACAAAACAATATATATGGTAAATTTAAAGTAAATCTAACAAATTCCATTTTATTTAATGATATTATTCTTCAAACACCATGGCGATTCTATTTTCCATACTTCTTTTTATTTGTCATACTAAGTCATAGTGAGAGATAATAGTAGTGATTCAGAAAAAAAAAAACAAGTTACTTTTAATTGGAATTAGTGAAATTAAACAATGTCCATAGCTTTCTTGATTATTGTAAAATTATTTACTTTTATTTTACATTTTAGTATAGATATATAATGTTAGAAATATAATCGGAAATGGAAAATATTTCTTGGAAAAGTAAATTTTAATATTAAAATATCAATTAATTTGAAATGAAAGCAAAATAATATTTTAACATATATTTTGATAGTATTGCTATTTTAAATATTTAGGGTTTGATTGGTTTGAGAAATGGATTTAAGAAATTCAATTTGAATTGATTTGAGATAAAAATATGTAAAATAATTGGATTGTTCGGATTGAGGGAAAGAGAATAAGACTTAAATGTAAAGTTTATAAAAGTTTCTCAATAATGTGATAGATATAATATATATTTTAATATTTTTTAATATATAAAATTATAAAATTACAAATTTATTTTTATAATTAAAGATAATTAAAATAAAATATAATTTATTTATTTAATGTAACTGATAATTTTCTTAAAAAGTTTATAAAAATATTAAGTTATGTAATTACTTCTAATTAAAATTTAATTTATAATAAAATATAATTAATTTATTAGACTATACTGACTAATTTTTTAAAATAAAAAATATAACATTAGAAAGTTTTAAAATAATATTTATATTAAATTTAAATAATATTACTATTTTTTAACAATAAATTATTATTGTTATATAATTTATTTTTATTTAAATAATTCAATTTTTTATTAATATTAAATTTCAATTAATTTGAAATTAAATCACATAAAACTTTAACATATAGTTTGCTACTATTGCTATCTCAAACATTTAGTGATGTTATTTTATTTTAAAATTTGGTCACCATTATTTTAATTCTGTAATTTTTGTCTCTATGTTATTACATTACATTAGTAAAAAAATTAAGTGAAATTTAATATACAAGAATCAAATTTGAGAGAAAAAAAATTATTAATTTTTTCTTCCACTATTAGTATGATTTTTTTTTTTAATTTTCTCTTGCCGCTTTAAATAATTTTAATTTTGGTTAACTTTTTAAAAAAATAAATTAAAAAATAGTACAATATATTATGAAATTGATAATAATAACATTATTATAATGACTCTCCAAACAAATAGTAAATAATACATATCATTAGAGTGTAATACAGGTACCATTAATTTGATAAAAGAAATTATATTAATAATTTTTTTAAGATAGTAACACTAAATTTAAAGTATTGATAATAATATGACAAAATTTAAAAAATCATTATAACTGTGAGATAAACAGATTAATTAAAAAATAAAGAAGAAAATTACCTAATAATGATACGAGAAAACAAAAGTATAATTTAAAATATTCACCTTCAAAATAGATAAACTCTCTCTTATCCTTGTTAACAGTCTGGCCAATTTCTAATGCCAGTTACGCTTTTGTTATGTTTTTTCATGAATTTGTTTGGGTAAACGTCTCTTCTTTGGGTCATTTCTGGCCATTACAGTGATGTTAATAGTACCATGGCTTTATGAGGAATCCAATTAGTACATTGTTGTTATTTTATTTTTTTGTCCTTGTTTGCTACCCAATGATGCATGGCCCAAGTAGGGAAACCTTGTTCTCTTTAAAAACCAAAATAAATGTATCAAATTCAGTATTTTACCCAAAGTTTTTAAAAAGTAATAATAAAATAAAGTAGAAGTGGGACTTTGAGGGAAATTGTAGGGTAGCCATTGCTTTCATGTCATTTTCTTTGACAAATTGGGAAATAACTAACCAATGGACTCTTTGTGAGCTCTCTTCACTTCAAATCCATCATTTATTAAATATAAATAGTTTTAAATCTAAGAAAGGAACAAATAATCTTCTTTATTATTGAATGGACAAAAATGGAAATTTTCAATTATTTGAAATTTATAGAATATAGTATCCAATGTCTTTCGTAATATTTTATTCTCTGTGCTAAAAGTTGATGTGGATTTTTTTATATACTACGTATATCTTCTACTAGCTACATTACTAGTTGGACCAAAGTTGTTAAACTATAAAATTTTGGTATTAGTTGATCTATGGACACTTGCTATAGTAAAAAAATTATAAGTTTTTTTTTTATTTTATATTATTGAACTCTTTAAATAAAGAAGACATAGTTTATTATTAATGATGGTACTTATAAGATTTCATAAAAATGTTAATTACTAATTATAGTTCCTAGTTAGTCCCGACAAGTATTTACATGCTTTACTCCACATGTGTAATTTTGTAAGAGTCATTATTGTATTATTGAATTACACTTATCTTTAAGCCAGTTTACCCAGATGGTTTCTAACTAAAAGATTTTGAAAGTTTAAATTTTGAATAATTTTTTAGTTGTTTTTTATGAGTACTATTAAATGATGATTATATGTGGTTGACCTTTGTCGGTGCTGTTGTGATAATGGTGGAGATCACTACAAAGACCATGACATTTAAGTAATAAGAACAAGAGTTATGGAGAGATGAGATAAAATTATAGGTACCTTTTAGGAGTTTTCCCTTCTTTCTATTCATAGCATTAATTATTAATTGAATTTATGCCATGCTTTAATATTTTGTGATCTTAAAGAGAGGCTATGGAACTTGTTATTGAGTGGGCCAACATGAATTGAAAGTTGTTTTGTTTTACCTCTTGGTGTGGAACAACTCAGTACATTCATAGCAGATTTGTATAAAAATATAACTGATTTATTATAAGTGAATGTTTTTATATATCATTAAAATACAATTTAGCCTTTTTCTTATTAAAATATAATTTAACCCATATATATATATATATATATATATATATATATATATATATATATATATATATATATATATATATATA
>Ga0209489_107932_pt1 | contig 15179 bp, 8 predicted proteins | sample SiratrowhiteBW_FD_187527 | JGI IMG/M metagenome (GOLD analysis project Ga0209489, IMG submission 187527) | Root nodule microbial communities of legume samples collected from California, USA - Siratro white BW (SPAdes) (version 2) | ecosystem: Host-associated > Plants > Roots > Nodule | place: USA... | reverse complement strand
AAGCAAAGAGAGAAATACATCATATAATACATTGAAGAAAATATACTGAGTGTTTATTGTCAATCTGCTATAGAGAGCATCTAGAGTTTTGGGTTGTGTGAAACCATTGTGTAATTCTTCACCATTGAGAAGTAAACCCTTGTGAGCTTTCATTGTTCTCTCTTTTGAGAGTGTTTATTTCAATCTTGAGTGGTCTTGATCTTAGGGGGAGATTGAGACTGGTATAACCTAGAGAGGTTTGTGTACTCGTGATAACTTGGAGAGGTTTGTGTACTCGTTGTAACCTGGAGGGGTTTGTGTACTCGTTGTAACTATTTGCTGAATAGTGGAACCTCTTGAACGGTTTCTTCAAGAGAGAACTGGATGTAGCCCAAGAGATTAGGGTGAACCAGTATAAAGCTGCTTTATCTGTGCTTATATATTTTTGTCTTGGTTAGTGGTTTCTATTTATAGCGAATTGAGTTCAGGCTCCATTCAACCCCCCTTTTGGAGCCAGCTGTTCCTACAGTGTGATATTTCCTTTTTACTTTTTTAGCATTTTTGACATCGTTTTTTTCTATTTCACTTATCCAAACCTATCAAAAAATTATGGATTTTTTTGTTGTGATTATTGGAAGGATTAGAGATTTTATCAATGAATTATGAAAATTTCTAGAAGTTCTTTTAAAAAATATAGATATGTGAAATAATTTTTTTCCAAAATTTCACAGTTTACTATTAGTTTTTTTTTTTGTTGACATTTTCTTTTCCATTTCATCTATATGTTTTTGTCAAAATATTCTGGAAATTTTTATGTTCTTTTATTTTATAGATTAGAGATTTTATCAAAGAATTTTAGAAAATCATGGAACATTTTTCTAAATAAATATAGACATTTAAAATCCAAAATTCCTCATAAATTCCATCGTTTACTAGTTGTTTTATTTTAGTATTTTTGACATCTTTTTTTCCTATTTCACCTATCCAAACTTGTCAAAAAATTCTAAATATTTTTCTGATGCTTTTTTATACGGATTATATAGATTTTATTAGAGAATTCTGGAATATTCTTGAATTTTTATTAAGAATAATAGAGATATTTGAAATACAAAACATTTTCAGAATTCCGTCGTTTATTATTTGCTTTTTGATTTTTTTAGTATTTTTGACATCTTTTTTTCTATTTTACCTGTCTCTGGTTGTCAAAAAATTCTCAAAATTTTTGTGTTGTTTTATTGTATGGATCCAAGATTTTATCAATTAATTCTTTAAAACTATGGTTTATTTTTCAAAAAACCTTAGATATTTGAAATCCAAAATTTCACCAAAATTCCATTGTTTACTATTTCTTTTTTATTCTTTTAGTATTTTTGACATCTTTTTTTCTATTTTACTTGTCTAAAGTTGTTAAAAAATTATTAAAATTTTTGGGTTATTTTATTGTACAGATCCGAGATTTTATCAAAGAATTCTACAAAACTATGTTTTTTTTTTAAAATTGAGATATTTGAAATCCAAAATTTCGCCAAAATTTCATCATTTACTATTTCCTTTTTATCTTTTTACCATTTTTGACATTTTTTTTCCTATTTCACTTATCCAAACTTGTCAAAAAAACATGGAATTTTTTGTACAATTTTATTGGAAGAATTAAAGATTTGATCAACGAATTCTAGAAATTTGTAGAAGTTCTTTTAAAAATTAGATATGTGAAATAATTTTTTTTAAAAAGTGGGAGTTTGTTTTAGGCGCTAAACCAAATCATCTGGCCCCGTTTTCAACTTTTCCTGCACCGATAGTGTTCGGGCCAGAAAAAGTTGCGAAAATTTTTTAGAGACTGTTTTTACCCGTACGGATGAGAAACGAGAAGAAATATGTCCAAAATAGTGTGGGTATTTTTCGGGTGCCAAAACCAAGCCATCCGGGCTCGATTTTCAACTTTGTCTACTCCAATGGTGACCAAGCTCGAAAAAGATGTCAAAATTCGACCGAAACATTTTTAACCGTACTAACGTGAAACGATAAGAATTGTACCCCAAAAAGTGTGGGTATGTTTCGGGTGCAAAATCGAGTCATCTGGGCCCGATTCTCAACTTTGCCTGCTCCGGTAGTACTCGAACTCGAAAAAGTCGTCAAAATTTGACCGAAACATTTCTCAACCGTACTAATTGGAACTGATACGAACTGTGCCCCGAATAATGTAGGTATGTTTGAGATGCAAAACCGAGTCATACGTGTCCAATTTTCAACTTTTCCTGCTCTGATGATACCGAGGCCCGAAAAAGTCGTCAAAATTTTGACCGAATTATTTTTTAACCGTACTGACAGTAAATGATAGAAAATGCACCCCAAAAAATGTGGGTATGTTTCGGGCGCTAAACCGAGTCATCTGGCCCCGTTTTCAACTTTTCATGCACCAGTGGTGCCCAGACAAAAAAGGTCGTCAAAATTCGACCGAAAAATTTTTCAACCGTACTGACGGGAAACAATAAAAATCACACCCCAAAAAGTGTGAGTATGTTTCAGGCGCTAAACTGAGTCATCTCGCCCCGTTTTTGACTTTTCCTGCACCGGTGGTGCCCGGACCCGAAAAGTCGTCAAAATTCGACCGAAACATTTTTCAACCGTACTGACGGGAAACAATACGAATTGGATAGGTGCAAGAAAAGAAAAGTTGACATTTTCTTTTCTATTTCATCTATCTGTACTTGTAAAAAAATTATGGAACATTTTTTCGGTGCTTTACTATTCGAACTATAGATTTTATTAGATAATTCTGAAAAATTCTTGAATTTTTATTAAGAATCATGGAACATTTTTCTAAAAAAAATATAAACATTTGAAATCCAAAATTGTTCATAAATTCCATTGTTTACTATTTTTTATTTTATTTTTTAGCATTTTTGACATCATTTTTCCTATTTCACCTATCCAAAATTGTCAAAAAATTCTAAACATTATTTTGGTGCTTTATTATTCGAACTATAGATTTTATTAGAGAATTATGGAAAATTCTTGAATTTTTATTAAGAAAAATAGAGATATTTAAAATACAAAACATTTTCAGAATTCCATCTTTTACTATTTGCTTTTTGATTTTTAAGTATTTTTGACATCTTTTTTTCTATTTTACCTGTCTATAGTTCTCAAAATATTTTTAAACTTTTTGTGTTGTTTTATTGTATGGATCCGAGATTTTATCAAACAATTCTGCAAAACTATAGTTTTTTTTTTCAAAAAAGTTGAGATATTTGAAATCCAAAATTTCACCAAAATTTCATCGTTTATTATTTCTTTTTTATTTTTTCAGATATTTTGACATCTTTTTTTTTCTATTGAACTTATCCAAACTTGTCAAAAAATTATTTAATTTTTTCTACAGTTTTATTGGAAGAATTAGAGATTTTATCAACGAATTCTAGAAATTTCTAAAAGTTCCTTTAAAAAAATATAGATATGTGAAATATTTTTTTTTTCAAAATTCTACAGTTTACTATTTCTTTTTTTGTTTTTTTATTATTTTTGACATTTTCTTTTCTTTTTCATCCATCTGTACTTGTCAAAAAATTATGAAAATTTTTATGTTCTTTTATTTTGTGGATCAGAGATTTTATCAAAGAATTTTAGAAAATTAAGGAACATTTTTCTAAGAAATTGTAGACATTTGAAATCCATAATTCTTTATAAATTTCATCGTTTACTATTTGTTTTTGTTTTTTATTTTTTTATCATTTTTGACATTTTTTTCCCATTTCACCTATCCAAACTTGTCAAAAAATTCTAAACATTTTTGTGGTGCTTTATTATACGAATTATCAATTTTATCAGAGAATTATAGAAAATTCTTGAATTTTTATTAAGAAAACTTGAGATATTTGAAATACAAAACATTTTCAGAATTCCATCGTTTATTATTTACTTTTTGATTATTTAGTATTTTTGACATCTTTTTTTCTATTTTACTTGTCTATAGTTCTCAAAATAATATTAAAACTTTTTTTTTGTTGTATTGGATGGATCCGAGATATTATGAAAGAATTTTGCAAAACTATGGTTTTTTTATTTTTCAAAAAATTTGAGATATTTTAAATCCAAAATTTCACCAAAATTTCATCATTTACTATTTCTTTTTCTAAATCTTTTACCATTTTTTACATCTTTTTTGTGTCTATTTCACCTATCCAAACTTGTCAAAAAATTACTGAATTTGTTCTACAGTTATAATGGAAGAATTAGAGATTTTATCAACGAATTCTAGAAATTTCTAGAAGTTCCTTTAAAACAATATAGATATGTGAAATAATTTTTTTTTTCAAAATTCTGCAATTCACTTTTTGTTTTTTCTATTATTTTTGACATTTTCTTTTCTTTTTCATCCATCTGTACTTGCAAAAAAATTCTTGAAATTTTATGTTCTTTTACTTTGTGGATCAGAGGTTTTATCAAAGAATTTTAGAAAATTAAGGAACATTTTTCTAAAAAATTATAGGCATTTGAAATGCATAATTCTTCATAAATTCCATCATTTACTATTTGTTTTTTTTTTTATTTTTTTTATCATTTTTGACATCTTTTTTTCCCATTTCACCTATCCAAACTTGTCAAAAAATTCTAAACATTTTTGTCGTGCTTTATTAAACGAATTATAGATTTTGTCAGAGAATTCTAGAAAATTCTTGAATTTTTATTAAGAAAAATAGAGATATTTGAAATACAAAACATTTTCAGAGTTCCATCGTTTATTATTTGCTTTTTTATTTTTTAGTATTTTTGACATCTTTTTTCTGTTTTACCTGTCTAAAGTTGTTAAAAAATTCTTAAAATTTTTGTGTTGTTTTATTGCATGGATCCGACCGAGATTTTATCAAAGAATTCTACAAAACTATGGTTTTTTTCTCAAAAAAAATGGAGATATATGAAATCCAAAATTTCACCAAAATTCCATCCTTTACAATTTCTTTTTTTCTTTTTTACCACTTTTGGCATCTTTTTTCTCTATTTTACCTATCCAAACTTGTCAAAAAAATATGGAATTTTTTGTACAATTTTATTAAAAGAATTAGAGATTTTATCAACGATTTCTAGAAATTTCTAGTTCTTTTAAAAAAGTATAAATATGTGAAATAATTTTTTTTCAAAAACTCCGCGGTTTAGGATTTTTTTTTTTTTTTTACATTTTCTTTTCTATTTCATCTAATTGTACTTGTCAAAAAATTCTAAAAATGTTTATGTTCTTTTATTTAGTGGATCATAGATTTTATCAAGCAATTTTAGAAAATCATGGAACATTTTTCCTAAAAATTATAGCCATTCGAAATCCAAAATTCTTCATAAATTCCATCGTTTACCATTTGTTTTTTTTTATTTTGTTTGCATTTTTTACATCTTTTTTTCTTATTTCACCTATCCAAACTTGTCAAAAAATTCTAAACATTTTTGTGGTGCTTTATAATACGAATTATAGATTTTATTAGAGAATTCTGGAAAACTCTTGAATTTTTATTAAGAAAAATATATATATTTTAAATACAAAACATTTTCAGAATTGCATCGTTTTACTATTTGCTTTTTAATTTTTTAGTATTTTTGACATCTTTTTTTCTATTTTACTTGTCTACAGTTGTCAAAAAAAATTTAAAATTTTTGTCTTGTTTTATTGTATGGATCCGAGATTTTATGAAAAAATTCTACAAACCTATGAATTTATTTTTCAAAAATTTTGAGATATTTAAAATCCAAAATTTCACGAAAATTTCATCGTTTACTATTTTTGTTTTATTTTTTTAGAATTTTTGACATGTTTTTTTTTTTATTTTGATTTATCCAAACTTGTCAAAAAAATAGAATTTTTTATACAATTTTATTGGAAGAATTAGAGATTTTATCAACGAATTCTGCAAATTTCTAGAAGTTCTTCTAAAAAATTAAAGATATGTGAAATAATTCTTTTTTCCAAAATTCCGCTGTTTACTATTTATTTTTTTATATTTTTATAATTTTTAACATTTTCTTTTCTATTTCATCTATCTGTACTTGTCAAAAAATTTTGGAAATTTTTGTGTTCTTTTATTTTATGGATTAGAGATTTTATAAAAGAATTTTAAAAAATCATGTAACATTTTTCTATAAAATATAGACATTTAAAATCCAAAATTCTTTATAAATTCCATCGTTTACTATTTATCTTTTTTTTAGCATTTTTGACACCTTTTTTTTCCTATTTCACCTATCTAAACTTGTCAAAAAAGTCAAAACATTATTGTGGTGGATTATAATACGAATTATAGATTTTATCAGAGAATAGTCGGAAATTCTTGAATTTTTATTCAGAAAAATAGAGATATTTTAATACAAAACATTTTCAGATTTTCATCGTTTATTATTTTCTTTTTTATTGTTTAGTATGTTTGACATCTTTTTTCTGTTTTACCTATCTAAAGTTGTTAAAAAATTCTTAAAAATTTTGTGAGTTTTATTTTATGGATCCGAGATTTTATCAAAGAATTCTGCAAAACTATGATTTTTTTTTTGAAAAAAATTGAGATATTTGAAATCCAAAAATTCACCAAAATTTCATCATTTACTATTTCCTTTTATTTCTTTAGCATTTTTAATATCTTTTTTTTTTCTATTTCCCCTATCCAAACTAGTGAAAAAATTATGAATGTTTTTGTACTGTTTTATCAACAAATTCTGGAAATTTCTAGAAGTTCTTTTAAAAAAATATAAATATGTGAAATAATTCTTTTTTCCAAAATTTGCGGTTTACTATTTATTTTTTAACTTTTAATATTTTTAACATTTTTTTTTCTACTTCATCTATCTGTACTTGTTAAAAAAATTCTGGAATTTTTTTGTTCTTTCATTTTATGGATTAGAGATTTTATCAAAGAATTTTAAAAAATCACGGAACATTTTTCTACAAAAATATAGACATTTTAAATCCAAAATTCTTCATAAATTCTACCTTTACTATTTGTTTTTTTTTTAGTATTTTTGACATCTCTTTTTCCTACTTCACCTATCCAAACTGGTAAAAAAAATTCTAAACATTTTTGTGGTGCTTTATTATTGAAGTTATAGATGTTATCAGAGAATTCTAGAAAATTCTTGAATTTTTATTAAGAAAAATAGAGATCTTTGAAATACAAAACATTTTCAGAATTCCATCGTTTACTATTTGCTTTTTGATTTTTTAGGATTTTTGACATCGTTTTTTGTATTTTACATATCTACATTTGTCAAAAAATTCTTAAAAGTTGTGTGTTTTTTTATTGTCTGGTTCCGAGATTTTATCAAAGCATTATGCAAAACTATGGCTTTTTTTTTCAAAATATTTGAGGTATTTGAAATCCAAAATTTGACCAAAATTTCATCGTTTACTATTTCTTTTTATATTTTTAGCATTTTTCACATCTTTTTTTTTTCTATTTCACCTATCCAAACTTATCCAAAAATTATTGAATTTTGTGTACTATTTTATTGGAAGGATTAGAGATATGTGAAATAATTTTTTCCCAAATTCCGCGGAGTACTATTTGTTTTTCTATTATGTTCAACATTTTCTTTTCTATTTCATCTATCTGTACTTGTCAAAAAATTCTGAAAATTTTTATGTTCTTTTATTTTACGGATTAGAGATTTTATTAAAGGATTTTAGAAAGTCAAGGAACATTTTTCCACAAAACTATAGACATTTGAAATCCAAAATTCTTCATAAATTCCATCGTTCACTATTTTTTTATATTTTTTTTATCATTTTTGACCTCTTTTATCCCTATTTCACCTATCCAAACTTATCAAAAAGTTCAAAACATTTTTGTGGTACTTTATTATACGGATTGTAGATTTTATCAGAGAATTATGGAAAATTCTTGAATTTTTATATTAAGAAAAATAGAGATATTTGGAATACAAAACATTTTTCAGAATTCCATCATTTACTATTTACTTTTTAATTTTTTAGTATTTTTGACATCTTTTTTTCTAGTTTACGTGGCTACAGTTGTCAAAAAATTCTTCAAATTTATGTGTTGTTTTATTGTATGGATCCGATATTTTACCAAAGAATTCTGCAAATAATTTCACCAAAACATTTTTGACAACTATAGAAAAGAAAATGTCAAAAATAATAAAAAAATTAAAGAAAAACAAAATACTAAAGCAAGGAATTTTAGAACAAAAAATATTTCACATATGTATATTTTTTTAAAAGACCTTTTAGCAATTTCCAGAATTCATTGATAAAATCTTTAATCCTTCCAATAAAACACTACAAAAATTTCAATAACTTTTTCACAAGTTTGGATAGGGGAAATAGAAAAAAAAAATGTCAAAAATGCTAAAAAAATAAGAAAGAAATAGTAAATTATGGAATTTTGGTGAAATTTTGGATTTCAAATATTTCAAATTTTCTTGAAAAAAACCCATAATTTTGTAATATTCTTTGATAAAATCTCGGATCCATACAATAAAAAACACAAAAATTATAAGAATTTTTCAATGACTATTGAGAGGTAAAGTAGAAAAAAAGATGTTAAAAATACTAAAAAATAAAAAAGCAAATAGTAAACGATGGAATTCTGAAAATGTTTTGTATTTCAAATATCTCTATTCTTCTCAATAAAAATTTAAGAATTTTCCAGAATTTTCTAGAATTCTCTCATAAAATCTATAATCCGTATAACAAAGCACCACAAAAATGTTTAGAATTTTTTGACAAGTTTGGATAGGTGAAATAGGAAATAAAGATGTCAATAATGCTAAAAAAAGAAGAAAGAAATAGTAAATTAAGGAATTCTGGTGAAATTTTGGATTTTAAATAAATCAAATTTTCTTAAAAAAAGAAAACCATTGTTTTATAGAATCCTTTGATAAAATCTCAGATCCATACAATAACACAAAAAAATTTTAAGAATTTTTTGACAAATATAGGGATGAAAAACAGAAAAAAAGATGTTAAAAATACTAAAAAATAAAAAAGCAAATAGTAAACCACAGAATTCTGAAAATGTTTTGTATTCCAAATATCTCTATTTTCTGAATAAAAATTCAACAATTTTCCAGAATTCTCTCATAAAATCTGTAATCCGTATAATAAAGCACCACAAAAGTTTTTAGAATTTTTTGACAAGTTTGGATAGGTGAAATAGAAAAAAAAATACGCCAAAAACTCTAAAAAAATAAGAAAGAAATAGTAAATTATTCAATTTTGGTGAAATTTTGGATTTCAAATATATCAACTTTTCTTGAAAAAAAAAAACCTTACTTTTGCATAATTCTTTGATAAAATCTCGGATCCGTATAATAAAGCACCATAAAAAATTTTAGAATATTTTGACAAGTTTGGATAGGTGAAATAGAAAAAAAAATATGTCAAAAATGCTAAAAAAATAAGAAAGAAATAGTAAATAATTTCACCAAAACATTTTTGACAACTATAGAAAAGAAAATGTCAAAAATAATAAAAAAAATTAAAGAAAAACAAAATACTAAAGCAAGGAATTTTAGAACAAAAAATATTTCACATATGTATATTTTTTTAAAAGACCTTTTAGAAATTTCCAGAATTCATTGATAAAATCTTTAATCCTTCCAATAAAACACTACAAAAATTTCAATAACTTTTTCACAAGTTTGGATAGGTGAAATAGAAAAAAAAATATGTCAAAAATGCTAAAAAAATAAGAAAGAAATAGTAAATAATTTCACCAAAACACATTTGACAACTATAGAAAAGAAAATGTCAAAAATAATAAAAAAATTAAAGAAAAACAAAATACTAAAGCAAGGAATTTTAGAACAAAAAATATTTCACATGTGTATATTTTTTTAAAAGACCTTTTAGAAATTTCAGAATTCATTGATAAAATCTTTAATCCTTCCAATAAAACACTACAAAAAAATCAATAATTTTTTCACAAGTTTGGATAGGTGAAATAGAAAAAAAAATGTCAAAAATGCTAAAAAAATAAGAAAGAAATAGTAAATTATGGAATTTTGGTGAAATTTTGGATTTCAAATATTTCAAATTTTCTTGAAAAAAAACCCATAGTTTTGGAGAATTCTTTGATAAAATCTCGGATCAATACAATAAAAAACACAAAAATTTTAAGAATTTTATTACAACTATAGGAAGGTAAAATAGAAAAAAAGATGTTAAAAATACTAAAAAATTAAAAAGCAAATAGTCAACAATGGAATTCTGAAAATGTTTTGTATTTCAAATATCTATTTTTCCCAATAAAAATTTGAGAATTTTCCAAGAATTCTCTGAACATGAACTGGAGATGATCAGGTTGAAAGAAATGGAAACAGTGGAGAAAAAAACCAAGAGTCTGGCACTCAAGACTAGAACTGTTGTCCAGGAATCAACTGATGAAAGTTCAGGAGACTGCAATGAATCTGAGGACATCAATCAGTTGACTAGAAAGTTTCAGAAATTCATAAAGATGAAGAACAGATTGAAGAACCAACAAGGTAAAAGAGGTAAAAATAAAACTAATTCTGGTTCAACTAAACCTGTGTGCTTTGGCTGTGGAAAATAGGGATATATGAAAGCTGAGTGTCCAAGTATTGCAACCAAAGACAAAGCACCAGAAAAGAAGAACAATAAATCTGGAAATTCTTTGATAAAATCTCTAATCCACAAAATAAATAAACGAAAAAATTTCCAGAATTTTTTGGCAAGTACAAATAGATGCAATAGAAAAGAAAATGTCAAAAATAATAAAAAAATAAAAAAATACTAAAGCAAGGAATTTTACAACAAAAAATATTTCACATATATATATTTTTTTAAAAGAACTTCTAGAATTTTCCAGAATTCGTTGATAAAATCTCTAATCCTTCCAACAAAACACTACAAAAAATTCAATAATTTTTTGACAAGTTTGGATAAGTGGAACAGAAAAAAAAGATGTCAAAAATACTAAAACAATAAGAAAGAAATAGTAAATTATGGAATTTTGGTGAAATTTTGGATTTTAAATATATCAAATTTTCTTGAAAAAAACCATAGTTTTGCAGAATTCTTTGATAAAATCTCGGATCCATACAATAAAAAACACAAAAATTTTAAGAATTTTTTGACAACTATAGGGAGGTAAAATACAAAAAAAGATGTTAAAAATACTAACTAATAAAAAAGCAAATTGTAAATGATGGAATTCTGAAAATGTTTTGTATTTCAAATATCTCTAATTTTCTCAATAAAAATTCAAGAATTTTCCAGAATTCTATGATAAAATCTATAATCCGTATAATAAAGTACCACAAAAATTTTTAGAAGTTTTTGGCAAGTTTGGATAGGTGAAATGGGAAAAAAAGATGTCAAAAATGCTAAAAGAATAAACAAAACAAAATAGTAACCGATGGAACTTATAAGAATTTTGGATTTCAAATGTGTATATTTTTTTTTTTTTGAAAAATGTTCCATGATTTTCTAAAATTCTTTGATAAAATCTCTAATCCACAAAATAAAAGAACGAAAAAATTTCCAGAATTTTTTGACAAGTACAAATAGATGAAATAGAAAAGAAAATGTCAAAAATAATAAAAAAATAAAAAAAATACTAAAAAAAGGAATTTTACAACAAAAAATATTTCACATATCCATATTTTTTAAAAAGAACTCCTAGATCCTTCCAACAAAACACTACAAAAAATTCAATAATTTTTTGACAAGTTTGGATAGGTGTAATAGAAAAAAAAGATGTCAAAAATGCTAAAAAAATTAGAAAGAAATAGTAAATTATTGAATTTTGGTGAAATTTTGGATTTCAAATATATCAAATTTTCATGAAAAAAAAACATAGTTTTGCAGAATTCTTTGATAAAATCTCGGATTCATACAATAAAAAACTCAAAAATTTTAAGAATTTTTTGACAGCAATAGGGAAGTTAAATAGAAAAAAGATGTTAAAAATACTAAAAAATAAAAAAATCAAACAGTAAACGATGGAATTCTAAAAATGTTTTTATATTTAAAATATCTCTATTTTTTGCAATAAAAATTCAAGAATTTTCCAGAATTCTCTAATAAAATCTATAATTCGTATAATAAAGCGCCACAAAACTTTTTAGAAGTTTTTGACAAGTTTGGATAGGTGAAATGCGAAAAAAAGATGTCAAAAATGCTAAAAGAATAAACAAAACAAAATAGTAACCGATTGAACTTATAAGAAGTTTGGATTTCAAATGTCTATATTTTTTTTAGAAAAATGTTCCATGATTTTCGAAAATTCTTTGATAAAACCTCTAATCCTCATACTAAAAGAACAAAAAAATTTCCAGAATTTTATGAAAAGTACAAATAGATGAAATAGAAAAGAAAATGTCAAAAAAAAAAAGGATACTAAAGCAAGGAATTTTACAACAAAAAATATTTCACATAAGTATATTTTTTTAAAAGAACTTCTAGAAATTTCTAGAATTCGTTGATAAAAATCTCTAATCCTTCCAACAAAACACTACAAAAAATTCAATCATTTTTTGACAAGTTTGGATAGGTGTAATAGAAAAAAAAGATGTCAAAAATGCTAAAAAATAAGAAAGAAATAGTAAATTATGGAATTTTGGTGAAATTTTGGATTTCAAATATATCAAATTTTCTTGAAAAAAAAAACCATAATTTTGCTAAATTCTTTGATAAAATCTCGGATCCATACAATAAAAAACACAAAAATTTTAAGAATTTTTTGACAACTATGCCGAGGTAAAATAGAAAAAAAGATGTTAAAAATACTAACTAATAAAAAAGCAAATAGTAAACGATGGAATTCTGAAAATGTTTTGTATTTCAAATATATCTATTTTTCTCAATAAAAATTCAAGAATTTTTTAGAATTCTCTGATAAAATCTATAATCCGTATAATAAAGAACCACAAAAAATTTTAGAAATTTTTGACAAGTTTGGATAGGTGAAATGGGAAAAAAAAGATGTCAAAAATGCAAAAAGAATAAACAAAACAAAATAGTAACCGATGGAATTTATAAGAATTTTGGATTTTAAATGTCTATATTTTTTTTAGAAAAATGTTCCATGATTTTCTAAAATTCTTTGATAAAATCTCTAATCCGCAAAATATAAGAACAAAAGAATTTCGATAATTTTTTGACAAGTACAGATAGGTGAAATAGAAGAGAAAATGTCAAAAATAAAAAAAATAAAAAAAATACTAAACCAAGGAATTTTACAACAAAAAATATTTCACATATGTATATTTTTTTAAAAGAAATTCTAGAAATTTTCAGAATTTGTTGATAAAATCTCTAATCCTTCAAACACTAGAAAAAATTCAATAATTTTTTGACAAGTTTGGATAGGTGGAATAAAAAAAAAGATGTCAAAAATGCTAAAAGAATAAACAAAACAAAATAGTAATCGATGAAACTTATATGAATTTTGGATTTCAAATGCCTATATTTTTTTTTTAGAAAAATATTCCATGGTTTTCTAAAATTCTTTGATAAAATCTATAATCCACAAAATAAAAGAACAAAAACATTTAAAGAATTTTTTGACACGTACAAATAGATGAAATAGAAACGAAAATGTCAAAAATAATAAAAAAATAAAAAAATACTAAAGTAAGGAATTTTATAACAAAAAATATTTCACATATGTATATTTTTTAAAAGAACTTCTAGAAATTTCTAGAATTCGTTGATAAAATCTCTGATCCTTCCAACAAAACACTACAAAAAATTCAATAGTTTTTTGACAAGTTTAGATAGGTGAAATAGAAAAAAAAAAAAAAAAAAGACATCAAAAATGCTAAAAAAATGAGAAAGAAATAGTAAATTATGGAATTTTGGTGAAATTTTGGATTTCAAATATATCAAATCTTCTTGAAAAAAAAAACCATAGTTTTGCAGAATTCTTTGATAAAATCTCGGCTCTATACAATCAAATACACAAATACTTCAAGAATTTTTTGACAACTATAGGGAGGTAAAATAGAAAAAAAGATGTTAAAAATACTAAAAAATAAAAAAGCAAATAGCTAACGATTGAATTCTGAAAGTAGTTTATATTTCAAATATCTCTATTTTTCTCAATAAAAATTCAAGAATTTTCCAGAATTCTATGATAAAATTTATAATTTGTATAACAAAGCACCACAAAAATTTTTAGAATTTTTTGAAAAGTTTCGATGGGAGAAATGGGAAAAAAAGATGTTAAAAATGCTAAAAGAATAAACAAAACAAAATAGTAACTGATGGAACTTATAAGAATTTTGGATTTCAAATGTCTATATTTGCTTTAGAAAAATGTTCCATGATTTTCTAAAATTCTTTGATAAAATTTCTAATCCATAAAACAAAAGAACAAAAGAATTTTCAGAATTTTTTGACAAGTACATATAGATGAAATAGAAAAGAAAATGTCAAAAATAAAAAAAAATACTAAAGTAAGGAATTTTACAACAAAAAATATTTCACATATATATATATTTTTAAAAGAACTTCTGGATATTTCAAGAATTCGATGATAAAATCTCTAATCCTTTCAACAAAACACTACAAAAAATTCAATAATTTTTTGACATGTTTAGATAGGTGGAATAGAAAAAAAATGTCAAAAATGCTAAAAAAATACGAAAGAAATAGTAAATTATGGAATTTTGGTGAAATTTTGGATTTCAAATATATCAATTTTTCTTGAAAAAACAACCATAGTTTTGCAGAATTCTTTGATAAAATCTCGAATCCATACAATGAAAAACACAAAAATTTTAAGAATTTTTTGACAACTATAGGGAGGTAAAAGAGAAAAAAAGATGTTAAAAATACTAAAAAATAAAAAAGCAAATAGTGAACGATGGAATTCTGAAAATGTTTTGTATTTCAAATATCTGTATTTTTCACAATAAAAATTCAAGAATTTTCCAGAATTCTCTGATAAAATCTATAATCCGTATAATAAAGAACCACAAAAAATTTTAGAAATTTTTGACAAGTTTGGATAGGTGAAATGGGAAAAAATGATGTCAAAAATGCTAAAAGAATAAACAAAACAAAATAATAACCGATGTAACTTATAAGAATTTTGAATTTTAAATGTCTATATTTTTTAGAAAAATGTTCCATGATTTTCTAAAATTCTTTGATAAAATCTCTAATCCACAAAATAAAAGAACAAAAGAATTTCGAGAATTTTTTGACATGTTCAGATAGATGAAATAGAAAAGAAAAT
>Ga0209489_107931_pt1 | contig 15186 bp, 7 predicted proteins | sample SiratrowhiteBW_FD_187527 | JGI IMG/M metagenome (GOLD analysis project Ga0209489, IMG submission 187527) | Root nodule microbial communities of legume samples collected from California, USA - Siratro white BW (SPAdes) (version 2) | ecosystem: Host-associated > Plants > Roots > Nodule | place: USA... | reverse complement strand
GAATAGATCATAGGCATCGGTGAAGAAGCCCATTCCTGCAACAATGATTGCTGTGAAATGATACCATTGTGTTTTTGCCACGTCCAGGGCATTCAGCACCTCATTTTGCTCTTTCGCCATCACTACCCCTTCCTCTCACTCCCAGATGCTTCACTTCTCTGCAAAAACATTATGTTAAACTTGTGTCAATCACAAATGCAATACACAATCATGCAACGGGTAATTTTTCATTAGTGAGTACCGTATGATGATAATGACTAGTGATTGCATGAATATATTTTTGATATCTCACGATATATGAACCCCAAAAGAACAAACTACATGCATACACACAAAATATAAATATATTTTTGTTTACAGTTTCATGCACAAATAATCATTAATTCATGTCAATAATTGTATATCAATATTCACAAATAGTCATGTTGTATCTAGATGACACAAATTTTAAATTGAAACATAGTATGAAATGGGATAAATAAAAGAAACATCTAGAGTGAACGTAGATATATAACAAAGTTAATTTCAAGGACATGCATGCATGGGAAAGGAAATAGACATTAGAAGGATTCATAAAAGATGAAAAGAATATGAAAAGAGAAAGAGACAGCGTAAGATGCAATGTGAGTTTAACCTACAGGTACAAGAGAAGATTTGGGATCAAGCTGAATTTGAAGAGAGAGGTAGGGAGAGAGAAAGCAAAAGACAAGAATTGGCTACACAATGGAGATGAATGTAATAGGAAATGATTTATAGGAAAAACAATAATGCCTTTCACAAGAATATACCTCAGCTTTTTCCACTCCTTTGCCTTATTCAAGCTATTGTGCACCAAGCCTTTTCCTTAATTATTCGTGGATATTATTTACTCTTTGTCAATTTTGCTATATCCTTCTTTTTCCTTAATTATTCATGGCTATAATCAAACATGTAATCAACATATAAATCAAACATATGAGATCACCAACTATTTAATTTCAAGAGTAGAAGTGTGATCTAACCATAACATACATAATATACTTATAGTGTTTCTATGTTTACTACATTTGCGAAAAAAATCATAATTCCATAATGATAATTCAAGTTTACAATCTAATTAAAGATATTGTAGTTATGTTTATACGTTTTCAAATAAACAAAAGGCTTTTATTATTATTTGAGATACCATGAGTATATGTTACTTCTCAAATTTTATTATTATTTGCATGTTATTTCTCAAATAGCAATTTACTTAAGTTAAGTTGATGATTTGATGAATGAAAAATATCTAACAATATATTATTTAATTAATAATTTTAAATACGTGACTCTTTTAAATATATTATTACATTATCCATTAAAAATTATTAAAAAAACATAAAGTTATGACAGTCTCTTTACTACTTTCATTTAATTTTATAGCTTTCAAGAAATTTGACTAGCTTATTCTTTTTAAAGAATTTCATTTACAATTTTACATTTTTTTAATAATTGTATATATCTTTGACCAGTTTCATTTATTTAAGTGATATATTCTTCCATTTTTTTTTTCTATTCTACTCTAACGTAACATTAATTGTTGAGATTTGAACAATGTTCTATGTACTACAACAAAATCAGTATATAGTATTTAATTTAGAGAAAAAATAATAATTAATTATTATATTAAATAATTTAGAGATACAAATAATCATTACATTAAAATTATTAAATTATAACTAATTTATAAAAAAAATAATTAGTCATTAGATTGATCAATTTAGACACTATTCTATAAACTAAAAATTATTGGTATCTAAAATTTGTTGTTATCACTACAACAACATCATTAAATAATAACTAATTTAGAAAGAACAAATAATTAGCTACTATATTAACTATTTTAGAGAAAAAATAATTTTATAAAAAAATTATTAAATAATAACTAATATAGAGACAAAAAATAATTATTAAATAACATTTAATTCAAATTCTAAACCAAATGTTGATCCATCATTATGAGCATCTTAGTTTGGTACATCCATGTTTGGTAAAGGAATATAATTAACAAATTCACATTCAACTTCTAGGACAAACTAATCCATACATCCACGTTTGGTAAAAGGAATATAATTAACAAATTCACATTCAACTTCTACGATAAACTAATCCATACATCCAAGTTTGGTAAAAGGAATATAATTAACAAATTCACATTCAACTTCTAGGATAAACTAATCTTGGATTAAATGAGTCTAATTCTACTTCAAATAAATCATCTCACATGACAATGGTGTCAAGTCAATTTTAAACCTTGATGGGCAATTTATTGCTTATTTTAGTTCATTATAATTATTGTGACTTTTTATATGTCATTTTGTAGATTATACGTTGAGGTCCTACAGCTTATGGGATTAATATATCCTGTGATATTCTTAAAAGTCATTATACTCATCTACAACCATCATGGAAGAAGATACCAATTAGAGATAGGGACATGTGGTTTGAAGAGTTATTGGTTGATATTTTTAACTTTGTTTAATATTTTTAGTTTAATTTTAATATATATATATATATATATATATATATATATATATATATATATATTTTTTTTATATATATATATATATATATATATATATATATATATATATAAATATTAGTCTTACATATAATTAAATTTTTTCTTTATTAATGTAGAAGAAGTTTTCGATTTTTCTACTAGATCATAGATGGGCAAAAAAGAATTTTGAAATTCAAAGTACTGTAATCATGAAAAAAATAATCTAAAGAAGGCTCGATAAAGCAAGAGTAAGCTAAATTGGATTGGATATAGTACATGAAATATATTGTGTCAACAATGGACAAATAAAACATTCAAAAAGAAAAGGATGATTAGGAAATTAAATTGAGCCTCTGACTGTGGAGGTTTTAGAGGGTCTCTTCACACGTGGTTTTATTAGCACATCTCAACATAAATATAGTATGGTAATTAGTTTTGCTAAATATTTTGTTATTATAACATGTCAATATATATTATAATATATATATATATATATATATATATATATATATATATATATATATATATATATATATATATATATATATAAATAATATAGAATGTGTGGATAATTTTGTGGCAAAGATAAATGGAATTCCTCCCACTATATCATAATTATTTTTGTCCACACACAATAACAGCATAAGGACAACTCTTAGGTGGATCAAAGATCAGAATAAGTAAATATAATGAACTATTACGTTTACTTGTGGTTTTTTTTACTCTTTTATTTTGATTTATTAGAAAACTTTTGAATTGTGATGTTAATAGGTAGAATTTATAGGTAAAATTGAAGAATTAACACAAAGTGCATTTGCACAAGGAATTCCTCCACCAAATAAATTAGATGTTCGATGTGTTGTAACTGGTACTAAGAATAGGAGGATATATGATCTTGAAATGAAATCTACTGTGATTGTAGGTAGACCCTACTATGGTGGCTCATCTTCTTCTTCAAATTGATGGATACAAAGTCAAGAATTCAATGAACTTAGAAACAATTTGGAAGTAGTTAAGAAAGAAAGAGGTGAGATCCAAATCAAAATTGTAAATGTTGAGAACTTTTTTGAAGAAAAAATGCAATGATTCAAAGATGGATAGATAACATTAATCATCAATCTATGTCACCAAGCTTTGAGAAAATTGAAGATGAGGATGAAACAGAATCACCCAATCAACTACTTGGTTCTTGTCAAGGTACTTTTATTACACTATGATTTTCTCTCTTCAATCGATCAATAATCAATTATTCATTGTTTACTAATAATAATTTGGAGGAAAAACATGCATATGCCTATATTCAAATTGTGTAAATGAAATTTGATCATGTGGAAATATGATTAGTAGGTAATAATTAAGTGAATCTGAAAACAAATAGTAAAATCACTAAGTTTAGCACCACCATTACTCTTATGTTTGGTCAATCGTAAATCATCAAGCATCATGGTGGACGACACATTTAACATTATGAATAGAGTGATCAACTTTATAGTAAGTTAATGTAATCCAAAAATGTGACTATAATAGTCTACAATATGACGTGGAGTTGTGATGGAAGAGTAAGTTGATATAGTGAATATATGTATAATTGTGACAATCTTAGATTATGTCATTCATGATATTATGTAGATGGTTAAAACTATCCCCATTATACAAATACTTTTAGTAATCTTTGCTAGAAAAATGGTGCAATGCTAAATTCATGTTGTTGTGATTATACACACTTCATTTTTTTTTTCACCAAGAAATTAATAAATTCCTAAACAAAGCAAATGACATGGAACGTTGTGCATAGTAATATGAGATCTTCTCATGTTATTTCCTTCCTTTTGTTTTTATTATATATGTCAACAATGGTATATGTCGTTGATATTAACTTGTTGAGTTTAATTGGATAACTTGGTAATTGTGTAAACATTTTGAGTTAAAAGCCAAGAGGAAGAATTTTGTAATCTCATTTATCTTATTCTCTTAATTTTGAACATATCTTTGCAAGATTGTGAATGCAAAGGAGTGATGTTATTTCAATTGAGTAAGGAAAAGATAACCCATTTGTTTTTATAGATATCCACCACTTACAAAAGGATAATGTAATAAAAGTTATTCTCTTTTTAAGTGTCAAGTAGCACACATCATTGTACATTGCAGTATATTGAGACTGTCAAATTTTATAGGTTTTTAAGGTAAACTGCACACCTATATGACAACTTTTTTTTTTTTTTTGCTTCAAATGTTTTATTTCGAATGGTTTTACTATTTCACTTTTGATGTATTGTACAGATTGAAATTTTCTTTGCATCATTGGTTATTCCAACATCATTTTTTATTAGGTTGATCCTGATCTCACAATATCTTTCCAGTTGGCTTTATATTATTCTCAATATTTTACATTTATCACGAAATTATATCTAAAGATAATTGAGATTATTCATTAGTTGTAATTTGTTATGTATATCACCAATTTTGCATAGGTTGATTTTAAATTTGCCTATATTTTATATTTGTAGTTGTCAACTTAATTGTTATCACTATGTTACTATATTATTGAAAATTCAAAGTTGAATATAAATGGTTTCAATTTTTGTTTATCTATTTTTGAATCTAGAGCATGTGATTTGAAGACTGGTTTCTCAGTGCTACCTAGGGACTCAATACTTTCGTTTTGAATCAATGATAAGAATCAGAATCAATTTTCAGTCGTGCAAATGTTAATACAAAATAAGCATATGGTTAATTACTAGTCTTCGTATCAAATGGTTTAAATACTAGTTAATATATATTTATAATCAAATACCCGTAAATATTAAGAACTTCAAATGAATTTACTTTCCTAATTATAAGTTATTTTCACAAGAAAAAAAGATAATGTCCCAACTTTAATTATTGATAAATATAATATTATCATTATTTAAAGAGTAATATAGTAACTATCTTTTGGTATTTATATATTTGTTGGCTAAATGAGTTTCTATAGCTAAACTGATTTCAATGTTACTAAATTAGTTTTTTATTTAATTGGTCAATAAATTTTTATATAATTGGTCATTAAACTAGTTTTTATATATTTGGTATCTAAATTGATTTTTATTTAATGATAACTAAATTGGTTTCTAAATTAGAATATAAATTTATATCTAATATTAACTATCAAAGTTTTAATCACTTTCTATTATTATATTCTAAATTAGTTTCTAATTAAATTAATAATTAATTTTATGAGTTTAGTGACTAATAAATTAGTTTCTAAAACTAATTTTTCTTATAGTGATGTATTTTCATTAAGGATCTCTCCTCTTGAGAGAAGATTGAATTAAATAATTTTTTAATTTTTAACTTTTTATAAAAGAAAAAAAAATTATTAAACATTATTATTAGGCTAAATTTTTATTTTTCGAGTTGGTTAAATTCAGTTAGCTTATTTAACTTTTAAAATATTCAAGTTAATCATTTGTACTTTTAAACGAGTCAAAAAGGTTTTTTTAATTATTAAAATTAATTTTGTTAAAAAATTAAAAATCATCATTGCATAGAATTTTTTTTGAAAAAAATAACGTTTTTAGATACTTGTAATGCTTAATATATTAATGAAATTAATTGTAAGTTATTGCATAGATTTTCTAAAAGAAAAAACGTTTTGGGATACTTGTACTGTTCAATATATTAATTAACTTAATTCTACATAAGTAGAATGATCATTTTAACTAATATTAAAAATCAAATATTGAATATAATTCATGTGTAACATGAGTCTTTTATTAATAGTAAACAATTTTTAAAATAAAATCTGTTAAAAAGTTTCTTTTTACTAAAGAGAAACGTGAATCTTTTGAGATAGAACGATAAGAGTTTCGAAAAAGCTGAATTGAATTTTTTAAGAGATGATTACTAAATTGTTAAGAAACACTAAGTGGAGATCTAATTGCAGAAGTCTAAGATTTTTTTGTTATGAATGAAAGTACAGAACAATGTTATTTTATTTATTAATTATTATTTATTTTTTATTTTATTTTCCTTATTTATCATCTTTAAGTCTACAATATTTTGAGTTATGAGATTCAATATTTTAAAATGACATTGGAACTATATTTGTTCCAAGATTTTGATGATGAAGGTAGGCCTTTTTTTTCTATCTATGTATATTAAAATTTTATTCCCCTTTATAGGTGTTTTTTTTTTTTTTTTTTTTTTTTTTACAACAATCTATGATTATTGAAAATATGGTTATTATTATTGAGAATATTCAAATATTATATTTCTTTTATAATAGATAATTCACATTTGAATTTTTTTTAATTATAATATATTGTTAATTATATACATAATTGTATTTAGGTAGTGAAAATAAGTAAATAAGTATGGTCTTAAATAAAGAAATTATGTTGGACCTGAGCTATTAATTACTAAGGAGAACTATAATATGTGGTAAATAGAAGAGTATATATATATATATATATATATATTCACGTGAAGACACATGAAGTACTTAACTGATCTTGAAAAATGAAATCTCAGACTTCTTTTTCATCCATATCATTTTTTTCAACTATGTTTTACAATGTACAAGGTTTATTGATTAAATATAAATTTTTTAATGAATTTTCATAATAGTCTTATAATAAATGCATTGAAAATAATTCTGCCAGAATTAGTATTAGTATTTACCGAATTCCAAATTCTAACTTTTGATACAAAAATTCATAATTTCTAAAATATTTAAGTATATTGAATTTAAATTGATATTACTTTCAACTATTTTATTTTTTAAAATGTCTAATTTTGAATAAAACAATTTAAATTTAGTACATATATTTTTTATTTGAATAAAGCATTTCAATTAATATCAAAATACAAAAAGTTATTTAAATATGAAATAATTATTAATAATTTAAATTATTAATATTAATGATTTTTCTAAAGCGAAATTGGTTAATATTGTTCAATGACCGAAATTCATTAAAAAAATTAACTGATTTTTATAAAATTAGTTTTTCGAAAGAGCTTCTAATTACAAAGGCACTACTTCACTGCATGGTGATAAGACAATCACATGTTTTGTTTACTACCTAATACAGATTCCCAATTTTCTTGTAAAATGAGAATTCTCACAAAGTTATCTATGAAAACAAAAATATCTAGTCTGAATAAGTAAAAATAATTTTATATCGATAAATTGTATAAAATTATAAATTTATATAATTTAAAAAATAAAATTATAAATATGTAATATTATTTACAATATTATAAAACTATATTATATTATATCATATTACGTTCAATATTTATATTACATGTATAGTTATTTAATATTTATTAATGTTAATTCATTCAAACTTTCTATTAATAATTAATTTGTTTCCAATTGAAAAAGAAATTTGTATCATAACTCAATCAAGTTCTGTTAAAAATTAACCTCCAATACAACTAATTCAATTCTAATTAAAATATAAATTTATATGATACACAATTTGATTGAAAGAATATTCTTTTCACTGAAACATGTAAGAGAGGTCTTAATAGCAATACAGAAGGGTGCCAATAGTAGGCCTGGAAATTTCTTTCATTGCATTTAATGTTAATGTTTGTAGTTGTTACTTACTGAGCCCAGCCCATTAGTGCTTATGAAACTAGGTTTAGTACTAAAATATATCAATAATCGACCATTTTCATATTATTTATAAACCATTTAAAGCAACTTTCACACACTCAATCACAATTAACTACGCAACTTGTTTAATTTTTTTAAGAAATATTCATAGGATCCGAAAATAAATTTAATTTAAGGGTATTTTCAATCAGTGTTCGTAGAATACGATTAAAAAGGAAAAGAAGAAAAAATATTAATAAAATTGTATTTCTCTTTTCTCAAGTTAAGAGTATTTTATTTTCCTTTGATCAAATGTAGAAGAGGCCTCTTCAAATGTTGGAATACAAAACGTTGTCCAGTAACAAGGATAATAACATCTAAAAGTGAAGTAAGACGTAATAACATCTAATACTTTTAATATCCTAATTTATTTAGCTATGATTCAGTTAATTATATTTGTAACATGCACAACTTTAACAATTCCCACATGACGTGTCATACTGTTTGTTTGGATCTATAATTTAATACAATAGCATTAAACTTGGATCGAATTAAGTTTTTTTTTTTCATTAAATGGGTTAAGAAAATATTTTTTAATAAACGATATTTAAACTTTAAATTAGTAAACAAAACACTAAATGTTAACTTATTTGAAAAATCATAGATAATATAATAAGGGAAGTTCTTAAATTTTCACAATAGTTTAAATCGGTATTACAAAGTTTAACTTAATTTAATTTATTTTTTATGGTTAATAGTTTGAGATGATATCAATTATATATGTTTTTAACTTAAATGATAAGTAAAAAGCCTTACGATTACAAACTAATAAAAAATTAAGACAATTTAGATGTATAAGTCATATTCATATTAAAAAATTATTAAAATATTTAAATAAGGGAAGATTTTAATATATGAACTAAAATATGAGATAATATTTAATTTTTTTTCATAAACTATTTCTCACATAACTAATGTCTCAAGATGATTTTAAAGATAAGAAACTTTCTTTCTTAGGTATAGCTTTTTCAAATATAGGATGACAAAGTATGTTTCATATCCATGAGTAATTTTAATAAAGATATACATTTTTTTTTCATGTAAACTTTTATTTGCATAATATCATTAAGTTTAAAAAAATTTGTTGAGAATCTTACATGGACTCGAAAAGAAGTCTTTCAATGCAAATCTCACACTTTACAAACTAACTTTGTAAAGTTAAGTTAACCTTACTAAATTTAAAAAAGTCAATATGAAATTAATAAGTCAAGATGAAATCAATTACTTGTATTCTTATAACACCTCATCATCCCATATAACAATACCTAAACACCTATTAGACAAATAATGAGTTTACACTTATTAAAAATATTAGGACAACATGAATATATAATCAAAATCTATATAACGAAAAACTAATTAAAATATATAAGTAAATGTAAATATGTATGATTTGTTTATTACACGTTTATTATATTGTTTATATATAAATTAACTTTAACATCAAAACAATTTTTTTTAGAAAATCATAGCCGTTGGTCTAAGAAAAGAACTTTAACATGAAACATGAAGGAAGATATCAATTTGATAAATTCACTCATTATTTATAAGAGCAAATTTGATTAGTAAAAAATAGTTTTTATGATAAATAAAGTGAATTTTAAAATATTAATATATTAAAGAAACTCTTATCATAGGCTATAGAATTACACTATAGGAATTTAAATTTTCAGAAATTTTTGAATATCTAAATAAATTACTATTCTTTACGTAAGAGAGAGATGAAAACGCTTTCATGGTATTTAGATATTGTGTCATCGTTAGTCAAATATTTAGAAATAAAATTACTTTTACGTACAACTTTTATGTAGTTTCCTTCGATTTTGACAAGTATTTTTTACATGCATGTATAGTAACAAAAGTTAGAAAATAAAAATAATTACATACGACTGCAAATTGATTCGCAATTATTTGGAAGCATTGCCTTTGTTAAAAGGTAAACTTGCTAGGCTAAAAGTTTAAAAGTTAATTAGCTATGAAAATCTAGAGAATAGAGACATGGATTCATATCAATTTTCCTGCATTATCACAATCACGAGTTGACAATTTGTAAACCTTACCTAATTTGATACAAGTGAAATGGATATTATTTTGGCTCATTTAAGAAAAAAAATCGCAGTTAAGTTAATATCGTGATTATTAATATCTATATAACATTTCTATTAAATAATTAATTCCCTACCAGATTATATCATTTATCTTTTCTACGACCAAATTTTGGTATTATCAAACTTTTACATGAATATATTATGTATACATTTATATTTATTATGACATAATGATCTCAACACAAATATCTTTTGTTAAACCCGTTGATTTAATTATTATTTTTAAACATATACTAGACTTAAAGAAACAGTTCAAATATATAAAGTTCTAAATATTTTTAAAAAATGTAGCGAATAATGTTCGAGCTAATTTTTTAGTTAGATTAGACTAAACTAGTTTTGCGTTTTCAGAATCCAACTTACACAATTAATTGAGCTAATTAATTCAACTAACCCGACTTAGTCTAATTTAATACCCCTGAATACATATCGTATAAGAATAATTTTTATACTTGTATTTTGAATTTTCCTAATTTTGTCAGGAACTAATTCCTCGCCACGTAAATGTACAAAGTGTACCAAAAATCAAAGTATAGGATGGTCCCTACAACTATTCAAATTTAATTAAAATAAACTTCTTAGTCAAAAGGAAAAAAAATATTATTACAATTATAATAAAACTGAAACAATAATTATGAAAATATGCACAAGAAAAAATAAACAATACTACAAATTCAAGTTTGAAAATCGAAAGAATAAAATAAAAGTATTATAAAATTAAACTTTAAGATAGTAGGGTAAATTCATTCTTATTTATTACTGTTGGATATCATGAAGCAAGTGTACCTTGTTTTTTTAGATAATATTACTGTTCGATTAGTTTTCGTGTTCAGCAGAAGATTTTAATTTTGAAGCAATTTTATTGCTGTGGGAGACTTTTCTCTATATCCCCTATTCTAATTAGATTGACGACTGAAGATAACATGTATCATATAATCAATATTATATATATATATATATATATTAATTTGAATCATTTTTCAAACAGTAAAAAAGACAAATTAATTTTCAGTATAAAAAAATTTCCCAGTTATTAGCAAATAAAATATACCCCGTATACAATTTTATTGTTAAATAAAAATTTCCTATTTTTTCTTCTTTTAAGATATCCGAGAAAAGGAATACACCCAACAACAACTATTCATTTCTTAAGTAGTTCATTTATTATCTATATTTTATTCTTATATATTTTACAATCATAACACTTAAAAAACATATAAGAATAAATTAATTAAAAAACATAAACATTATACAACATAATATATCAATAAAATTTAGTGATCATATTACACTACTAACACATTATATATATAATAATTTGCAATTGAATCATTTCTAATCATGATCTAAAAATTCTCAACCATATATCAATAAAATAGTATAATTTTTGACTCGTTCTAAATAGATTTGTATTAAACATTTGTTTAAGACTAGTATTTAATCAATAAAAAACATTATTGGTACAAACCAACCTCATTTTTTTTAGGAATGATTATTTATAGGTATTAACACTAGTAGAAAAATAGGATTTTATTTTGGTTTTGGGAGTATTTATACATTGGTTCCGCAATCGATGTTGATTCGGGCGATGTAGAAAGTCATACCTTTTTATGTTAGTTTTTTAATCGATATGAGAAAATGCACTTATAACATCAGTTATAAACATAAACGATATAATAGAGCACTTAAAAAGATAAAAGACGAGACTTATTATATCGATTGGAATTGGAACTGATGTAATAGAAGATTTTTTATGTTGGTTGTAACTTACAACTGATGTAAAAAGTTTTCTATTACATCGGTTGTAGCTTGCAATCGATGTAAAAAGTATTATTTAAAAAAAATTAATGGGTTGATAAATCTCTAATTGATACAAGAAAACATCACAAAAAAAATTTAGAATTTTCTAACAAGTATAAATATGTGAAATAAAAGGCTACAATCTAAAAAAATAGGTGAAAAATAACAAAAAAAAAAGTAACAGTAAACGATAGAATTTTGGAATCTCCAGAGGCCTAATCCCTTTCAGGTATTGGCCAAGGGCTTCATTACTTCAATTTGAGTAACTTTCATTTTTGGAGAGTTTCAATCCGAGCTCTCAATCAAAAGTTATGGCCGTTTGAAAATTTTTTGTCCTAATTTTTTGAAACCCGAAATCTATGATAAATCTATATAATGTAAGAACTCTACCATTAAATATACACTAAATCAAGTTGCCGACAAAAGATTTGGGTCAAAAATAAATTTCTAACTATTTTTAATGAATTTTACAAATTGTTAACCTCTTGCAAAGAGAAGCAATAAGGGGTGTCGAACCAAGCATTCACGGCAGTAGAGAAAGGCTCACGCATCAAGTGTATAACATCCTTCAAAATTTGCAATGTAAAAAAGTTAGCAAATCACCTATGTCGAAAATGCTAAAGAAAGTAAATGAAAAGGCAACAAAGGAACTAACCAAATGATTGTGAGTGAGAGTGAAAAGGCAAATAATCGAGAATGAAAAAACTCAACCGAGATAACCACAGAGGTTGCACACACCAAACGAATGTGGAAGAAGCTGAAAATGGAGTCAAATGAACCCTAGTAAAACCAATGAACACAAAGATGCAAATAAAAACTAATAAGAAGAGAAAGCGGCACCACGCGAAATACAAATGAAAACCAATGAGAAGAAAAAGTGGCACCATGCGAAACAGAAGAATGCAGCAAGGCTCAGTGTGAAGGAGAAGGAAATGTAAGAGAGAAATGTTGCCTAAGAGTTAAAATCCCTAATTTTAACTCGAGGGACATACTACATCGGTTGGGAGCTCTCAACTGACATAATATCTAATTTTTTCCAAATTTTACTCTCGCGCCATGAGGAGGATATTACGTCGGTTGGAAAGTCCCAACTGATGTAATATGGGCTACATACTACATCGGTTGAGACCTCCTAACCGACATAGTATCTTCAACACCATTACAAAGTTTTCAAAATTTGAATTTTTATTTTTTCAATCTTTTCTATATCGATTACGATTGGCAACCGAGGTAGAATATGATATATTATGTCAGGTTTGTGTTAATCGGTGTAATATCTCTTCAAATATTTATAAAAATGCACTGCGTTTTTGTTTACATCGATTTCATTTGAACCGACATCATATCCTGTTGTAGAATGTGTTTTTTATGCTAGTGTAAGGTAGTTATTTGCATTTTGTATAACATGTCCTTCATGAGTGTGACCTTTTTATAAACGTTCATTGTGGGTATGTTACACTTTTATGGGTGTATGATTAAGAATAAAATACATTAAGAAATAGAGATATCATTTGTTTCATTAATAAGTTAATCATATTGATGAGACTTTAGGTGGTTGAAGAATGTTTGTATAATTATTATTTGATAGATGTTACTCTACTCATTTGATTGACTGCCTAAGTGACTCAACTTTAGAGAACAATGTCGCTTAAATATCATTACAAAAATTGACATTGCAAGAAAAAATAGTAATTAACTACTGCCAAAATTCGTAGGTATACCAAAATTTATAGGAAAATCGAAGTTATATACGAATTACCTATAAAATTCGTATATAAATCTCTTCTAAATAACAGTTACCTATAAATTATTGAAATTCGTAAGTAATTTCATAAAACGACATCCGTAGGTAATGTCCATATATAATTACATATGGATGAGTTATAAGTAATACGTAGAAATTAGATTCGAATTATGTCAGCATATAATTCATAAGTAAATCCTAATTTATATGTGGTAATTATTAGCATGTAACTCCCAAAATTCTGGTATGAATGGTGTATTTTTTTTATATTAGATTAAACTAGTTACTCTTGATGAGTGACCTTATTGTCACTTGAACATTGATATGTATGCATGGTATTCTATATTCTAAAAACACTATTGTCAAAACTAAGGGTATGTTTGGATTAGAGAGTGGATCTGAGAGAGTGGATTTGTGATGATTTGAGAAGAAAGTTTAGTTGTTTGGATTAAGTGAAAAATGATAAGATTTGAGTAAAAAGTTTATGAAAATTTGTGAATGATGTGATAGATATAATAATATTTTAATATATAAAATTATAAATTTATTTTAATAATTAAAAATAAATGTAATTAATTAATTTAATGCAATTAATAATTATTTTAAAAATATATACAAATTTATTAAATTAATAATTATCTTTAATATAAATTTAATTTATTATAAAATATATTTATTAATTAAAAAGATTAATTTAAAAAAATAAATTAATTTTGATATTAAATATAAAAATTATTATTATTTTTATAATAATTTAAATATTTAAATTTATTTTTATTAAATTATATTATAAAATATTAATAATTATATATATGTGTATAAATAATCGATATAATCGATTACATTTTAACGTAATCCATTATATATTCATATATTATTATAATTATTTATAAAAATATTTTATTAATTATTATAAAATTTTTATTTTATTATAAATTTAAGTATTATATATTTTTAATCATTTATTATTTTAAAAAATAAAATATATATTTTATAATTTTATTAAAAATAAATATTATTAATAATAATAATTTTATATTATATAATTAATCATATTTATTTTATTATATATATATATATATATATTTATATTAATATTTAAGTAAATATAAAATGTTTTGAAAAAAAGATTTCACTCGTAAATCTTTGCTGTCAACGTTTTCAAAAAAAATTTATCTCGTTTTTTTATATTTTAATAATATTTTATTCTTCAAAATATTAACTTTCTATGCATTTGGTCCGTTTCGGACAGAACCTCCCCATAAGGAAACAAGAACAGCCCCTCAGGTCTAAACAGCGCCACCATGGCTTAAACGACCAACTATGGCATTCTCAAATCCTTATGAGAGAGCGAACTATCATAAAAGGT
>Ga0209489_107930_pt1 | contig 15187 bp, 27 predicted proteins | sample SiratrowhiteBW_FD_187527 | JGI IMG/M metagenome (GOLD analysis project Ga0209489, IMG submission 187527) | Root nodule microbial communities of legume samples collected from California, USA - Siratro white BW (SPAdes) (version 2) | ecosystem: Host-associated > Plants > Roots > Nodule | place... | reverse complement strand
CCGTCGCCGCTCTGGACCGGATAGAACCGTAACCGTCGTCACGTTTGCTCATTTGTTTGCGAATTAATGAGCAAATCATCTCACCCTCAAGCGCTATCCGGAAAGGCGGCCATCACCGGAGGCTTACGGAGCATCAGCATTTCCTGACGTTGCTGACGACAGAGCCGACTTCGAATGACGATGGCGGCGTGCGCAAGGCTCGCTATCGCGCCGAGCAGTGGCTAGCAAAGTACGGTAAGCTGGATGCGGCCGGCTACAGCGCGGTCATGCAATTGGCCAAGCACGCTGGTCATGTTATCAAGGACCACGAAGCGGCGATGAGGGTACTAACGCTGCGGTCTCGCCGCAACACCGACGAAGTCGGCGGGACTTAACGCCCTGAACGCACTCCGAATTGCTTGCAGGGCGCAGTCCTCGATTATCTGATCGTCGCTTCTTGTAACCAGCCCCCAGCACTCTGCATCTTTTGCGGCTAGCCATATCATATCGCTAGGGCCAGCGATCGCAGCGAAATGCGCTATCGCTCGTTTTACTATGCCATGGCTCCGCGCATGCTGTGCAATCGCTTTGTTGCAAAGCTCATTAGTGCCGTTGGGACTTTTGCACGAGTGGATTCCGAGTTTGCCGCCCACCTCGACGGTATGACGGTTCGCGGCGATGTAGATGATCATCGCGCACACGGAGGCGCAGGTATTCCCGCCCCGAACCACCGCAGTCACCTGGCCAGTCCTTTTCTGCACTTCATCAATCACGGCTGCGATCTGGAACGCTTCGTTCACGAGTCCGCCGGGGCTGTCGAGTTCAATAATGTCAACGATGCCGCCGATATTGTCGACCAGCGAGCGGAACCTCGCGGCGTCCCCGGCGACTATCTTGCCCGACATGCGAATGGTTGGAGGCCCACTATCGTGCTTGAAATCCATGGCCTTGCTTGGTGGAGCAGCGGACACCAGGACTAAAGCGGCTAACCCTGCCATAGCGGCCGTTATCGGTGTACCAGTATAAGGTAATGCGCCCCTTCCCGACCTGCACCCCCATGTCGTCAGGCGGAGACAGTCTGGAACTGAAGTGTAACTGTGGGGATAGGGCAGGCTAGCGGCAATCATCTAAAGAATTTGCAATAGGAGCCACGAGATGTGCGCTCAAGGTTTGGAGCGGCGGCACATTCGCGCTCATCACGCTCCACCTGCCCCCTCATTTCCGGGTGCTCAACCACAAACTTTGCCATCCACTCACGCGCGTGCTGCTTTTCAACCTCTTCCATTTCATCCCTGCTCAGGGGAACGCTCCCGCAAATATACCCGTTGCTTGCCAGTGCAGGCGCAACCTTGTTCAGGCACTCCCGCGCTGCGGCAAAATAGGCTGCTTTTAGCTGCCGCTCGTTCTCGGCTTCCCTTCTCCGCTGCTCCGCCTCGGCCGCTCGTTGCTCCTTCTCGCGCTCAGCCTGCTTCGCCCACTCCTCTGCGTCGCGCGTCAATCGTTCCTGCGCTATCTCGTGTCTGGCGACCTCGTCCGATTTGTAAAGTTTACTGAATACGACGCCATCTAAACCGCGGGTGAGTTCGCCGGTCACGAAGAAGAGCGCTAAGAGGACTGGTATCGCTAACACGATGCCAACGAATACGCGGGCGGTGCCAGCACCGAATGCGAACCATACGAGGCCCGCGAGCATTCCCAAGCCAATCAAAAAATGCATCTAATCACCGAATGTCGGGGAGGCGGCCGTGGCCTTAAAGCTGATGGGCCGCACACCCACCTAATAAGGGTGATTTATACCCTTATGGTGGCGGAATTGCGAGGCATGTCGATGGTGGTCTTTATGATCACCCCTCGACAGATTCGAGCCGCCAGGGCGCTGCTCGGCTGGAGTCAGCAACAGCTTGCCGATAAGGCTATCGTATCCCTCAATGCTCTTGCCCGGCTGGAAAAGGGCGCTGTGGATTCGCGAGTGAGCACGGTGCAGGCTATCCAGAAGGCCCTCACTAAGGCTGGTGTGGAATTCTTGGACGCAGATCAAAAGGGAGAGGGTGTAAGGCTTCGACGGCCGAAGAGTTAGCAAAGCCGGTGAGTAGCGGATTTCTACTCCGCGGTTGCAGGTTCGAGTCCTGCCGGGATCGCCACACGTTAGAACAGCCCTTGATATCACTCATGTTTTTCGGCGATTTGGCTCAGTGGATCGGCCGCTGAGACAATCTTTGTTCCTGAAATGAGCCTTGCCGCGGCGTTGTCCGCCAGCTTCATCCTGTTGGCCTGGTCGACGTACTCTTGCGCCTCTTTGATAGTTTTCCATCCGTGCCAAGCCATCAACTCATACGGTGTCGCGCCATGTAGCGCCTGCCTGATTGCACTGGCCTTGCGTAGCCCGTGTGCACGACCTGGCACTCCTGCCTCGCGGCAGCGATCGGCAAACCAATTACCGAAGGATGCAGCGGACCCAAACGGTGTGCCGCGCTCTGTCGTCAGCCACACCATCGACGCCACTGCACCATCGCGCCGATGCAGCGCGAGCTCGGTGACAAGTTCAGGTAGCAGTGGGATTGAAAACTCCGTGCCGGTCTTCTGCCGGGCCATGGTGAGGCGGCCGCTCTTGACGCGCTGGTCACCCATGCGGACGACATCGCTGCGGGCGTGCCCGGTTTGTAAGAGCACCTCCAGCGCAAGCCGCGCCTTGGTGCCGGCGGCGTGACGCTTGCGGTAGACGTCGACCTCATCGTCGGTCCAAGCATGGAAGCCTTTCGATTTCGGCTTGTCCGTCAGGGTCAGTGAGGCGAGCGGATCTGCCGACATCAGTCCGAGGCCGATGCAGTACTTTACGAAATGACGCATCGCCTTTTTGAAATTGCGTTGCGCGATCGGCGTCAGCTTGCCGGCGATGATCTGCACCGCCTTCGCGTGCATCATGTGGGTGCGCTTCGCCGTGGTCGGTGCGAATCAGACGCTCGAGGATGGCGCGGCGGTTCTGTTGTGTGGTCTTGCCCAGCCCATCCTTGAATGCTGTGCTCTCGTAATAGCCGATCAGCGCGGCATTGATGGTGCCGGTAACTGGCGCGCGGTTAACGACCTGCTTAGGGTCCGCCGGCAGCTTGGCGCTGGCGGCCTCGAGCGCGGCCATGAACGCCGGTGACCATGGCGGGACATCCTCCGCAACCTGAATCCGGACCTTGGGTCGACCAGGCTTCCTCAAATAGTAGACCTGTTTGCCCCAGGGCGTGACGTAGGCCTGTACGTGCTTCGGAAGCCTCTGCCTCGTCATTTGACCGCGTCCCATTCGTTGACCTCGGTGACGGCGGCATCCTGCCCCTGCCCCGGCGCGCCGGCAACGATGATGATGTGGCCATCTGGGGAAACTTCCACCCGCCCGACCGCCAGGCCGGCCGCCACCGCGGCCTTGATGGCTTTGGTGACGTCGGTTTGCCGGAAGTGCTGGCGGGCGCGGGACATCAGATTTTTAGAACACCAGCATCAATCAGGGCCTGCGCCTCCTGATCTCCTGATGCGGCCGCCTCGTTTAGAATCTCCTCGAAATCGATAGGGCCGGAGATCAAGCATCTGCCTTCCATTGCAAGGCGAGTCACTACTTCAGAGATTTTGTGGTTCCAGAGCAGTTGTTCATCTACAATACGGGAGGCCTCTTGAAGGTCAGCGACCGAACATCCGTTCGATGCCAGCGCATCCGCAAGATCCTAGTATCGTCCGTGGCGCTGGGGATCGGCATCAATAAAGGCGTTAAGCCGCGCAACGGCAAATTCAACCTTTCCAGATCTACGCTTAGTCATCGCACCGCCTCCTCGCGCTTCTCGCGCTCCGCCATCTGCGAACGCAGCGCCCTGTTCACCACGCTGCTCAGCGTGCGGTCGTCGGCCGCGGCCACTCGTTCAATCCACTGTCTGACGTCGAGTGTGACGGTGACGAGCATTTTGACTGTTTCCGGTCTCTCCACGGGAGAACTCCAGATGTTTGAAAATATCCGACAATATAAAATTTGGAGAGCCACAAGCCAAGTGCGGTATTGCAAAAAGACATGTAAAAACATGCACTTAACCGGTGCGTACTTTTGTTGATTCGACTAAGGAATTTCGATTGCGAGTCTTGGGGAGGCGCTGGCGCGGTCTTGGTGAGGAATTTATCGCGCACCTGTGATGATGAAAAACAGAAAAGGCCCGCCATCTCGCGGGCCTTCCTGCGTGATGTCGGCGCGATTCAGCGCGCGGCGACGCGCTCGGCGTCTGTGCATGGCGTTTGATTATGCGCGAAAGAACCAGGACTACGCCGAGCGCTTCAAACAGGCGATGACCAGCTACTCGGCGGTGCAGTCCTCCCTGGTTCTGGAGGCTTTGCGTGGCTACGACTTCTCCGGCATCCGCACCTTCTGCGATGTGGCAGGAGGTTATGGACACCTCATGTGCGCGTTGCTCCTGGCAATCCCGGCCTTCGCGGAACCGTTCTTGATCTGCCCGAAGTGGTGGAGGACGTCCACGAGCTATGGGCGACGAAGCTCGAGCTCCGGCAACGATGCCAGTATGTGGCCGGCGACATGTTCGAAGCCGTGCCCAAGGCCGACGCCTACAGCCTCAAGATGATACTTCACGACTGGAACGATGCGGAGTGCATCAATCTCCTGTCCAACATCCGGAAGGCGGCGACCGCTCCGGCGCGAGTCTTCGTGGTCGAGCACGTCGTGCCCGAACATGACGTGCCGCATTTTTCCAAGCTCTTTGACATTCACATGATGTGCTGGGGCTCCGGCCAGGAGAGGACAGAAGCACAATATTTGTCCCTGTTGGAGCGAGCCGGTTGGACGCCGGCCGGCTCGTATTACCCCGCCAATCGCCAGATGGGAGTCATCACCGGCCTTTGAGAATGAGCCTGCTGCGGAGGATGAGATGAAAATCGAGGGGCGTCGTCACTGCGGATACATTACCTACGAGGCCGACATCGATCCGGACAAGATCCTGATCTGCCATTGCACCGACTGCCAAGCGTTATCTGTGTTCTCTTGGGCGCACGGCGCTTTCTGGATTGGCTCCGCCATCGCCATCCTGGCCAAGACCTCGAGGCGTTGACGGCAGAGCATGTCCTTGCCGCTGTCGAGTATCGGCTGTCGCTCTCGGGGACCTCAGGCACTCGCACGGCGGCGATCTCTCACATCCGAACGTTTCTCCGCTTTCTGCATTGGGGTGGCCACCACGAGCAGGATCTGGCTCCCGTCGTTCCAAGAACGCCATATTGGCGAATGGCCCATTTACCGCCCCGGCTTTCGTGGGATGATGTTCGCCGCGCCATCGATGCGATCGGCAAGGCGACGCCGATCGACCTTCGCGATCGAGCTGTCCTGTTGTTGCTCGCCACCACAGGCATTCGCAACGGCGAGCTACGCGCTCTTCAGATCAGGGATATCGACTGGCGAGCTGGCGAGGTTTTTGTCCGGCGCACCAAGGGCAAGCGTGACCGAGTGGCCCCGCTCATCGAGGAGACCGGCGCCGCGCTCGCCGACTACATCCTGCGGGCTCGATCGAAGGTCGATAGTCAGCATCTGTTCCTGTCCTTCACGCCGCCCGTGGGACCATTCAAGTACGCGTCGTCTGTTTCGAGGATCGTGCGGAAGCGGTTGCAGCATGGTGGGATCGAGCTCGGTCGCGTCGGAGGCGCACATCTCCTGCGCCACAGTCTAGCTACGCTCGTGGGGCGACGAAGGCCGATCAACGAGGTCGCCAATCTTCTAGGGCACCGGAGCATCAACACAACGGCGCTGTACGTGAATGTCGCGGCCTCGCAGCTCGCTGAGGTCGCGCTCCCCTTTCCGGGAGGCGCCGCATGACCGCCTTCGCCGCATTCCTCGACGACAAGGTCGAGCGCTACATCGAGCTGCGCCGCTCCCTCGGCTACGCCTTCAACAAGCAAGCCGGCACGCTGCGGGCTTTCGTTCGCTACGTCGAGCGATCTCAGCTGGGTGCGCCCGCCACCCGGACGATGGCGCTGGACTTCGTCCTGTCGTTCGGTGGCGCCGCCGACAGCCGCGCGGTCCGTCACGGCGTGCTCCGCCGATTCTACGAGTACCTGGTCGTCTACGACCCCCAGACCGAGGACTTGGAGCGCAAAGCTTTCCCGCGGTCCAGGGCGATTCCGCCGCCGCGCATCCTAAGTGAGGCTGAGCTGACGTCGCTTATCGACGCATGCAGCTTCATTTCGCCAGGGAACCCTCTCAGGGCCGCACGATGGCGACGCTAATCGGATTGTTGGCCAGCACGGGATTACGATCGGGCGAAGTGGTCAGCCTTGTTCGCGGCGACGTCGATCTGACCAACCGGGTCGTCCTCGTCCGTAAAACCAAGTTCCGTAAAGACCTCCTGATTCCTGTTCACCCAACGACCCAGGCAGCCCTTCGTCGATACGCCCGTGAGCGCGACACCGTGTTTCCCAGGCCCAAAGGCGAGGCCTTCTTCCTCAGCTCGCGAGACTGCCGTCTGTCGGCGACCGGCCTGCAAAGCAACTTCGCTAAGGCCTGCAAGCTCGCGGGTCTTGACAATGGCAAGCCGAACGCACTGCGTGAAAGCTACGCGGGCGTGGCCCATGAGCATCAATGGAATGCGATCAAGAATCTACCCTTCGAGAGTGTGTGAGGGGTGCGCGAGCCCGCGGCTGCGCCAAGGTAAGAGAATTGGAATGAGGCGTGACGTCTTTCTTGACTATATTCGCGCGATGGCCGCGCTATTTGTTTTCTTCGCCCACAAAGGAGACAAATTGCCGGGCGGATCGATTGGCGTAAGCATATTTTTTGTCTGAGTGGCTATCTCATAACAAGAATTTTGATCGACCTCCCAGATCTATCGATCGCCAACATCGCCAAGTTCATCTTCCGAAGATGGATGCGGATATGGCCGCTAATGTGACCATTCTCATTTCTTGGATGACAGAGAGATGGCTCGAGCGTCCGGGGATCAGACTGTCAAAGGCCATTGCTGCGTTCAAGGAACGCGCATGACGTTCTAGCCTGGGCGCGGGCGCTCGCTCACACCTCGATCTCTCTAGGCTTTCGCCCCGCTACGGGTTCGGAGTTCGGCGCTGGCATCAAGTTCGCCACCGAAAAGGCTGGGTTGAACGGCACAAAAGCGGGACCTTCGTGCGAATGCTGGCCAGGGAAAACTCGCTGGCTTCTCCTAGCTGACGCCACCGCCTCGCTTCCGAGCATGTTGCTCGAGCTGCTGCTTCAGCAACTGCTGAAGTGGGCTCCAACAAATTTCGCATAGGTCGCGGGCTTCGTCCGGCATGACCTGCCGATCCCCATCGGCCCAATTGATACTGATATGAGCCCAACCAACATGATTGTCCGCTTCCCGCAGGCAACAATCGCAGACGAACGTCGTCTCGGTGCTCATCATCCAACCTCCGGTTCGCTTAGCCGAATAACACAGGCCGGCAACCGACGTTCCCGCAGAGGCAAGTGGGTCAATGCTCGCATCAGCGGTGCCGGACGGCGGTTTCTGCCTCACCGATACCCTTCCCCGTAGTTGCCCCGGCATGATCTGAGCCCTCGGCGTGGTTACCGTGGCCGGCATCATGTCCTCGCCGGTCAACGCCGACCCGCCAATCCTGATCTGCTCACGTTGCCGGCGCCCGATGACGTTCTTGGCGACGCTCCCGGCCATCATCGACCTGCCCCGAGTGCACGCCTTCCAGTGCCGCCCTTGTCAGCGGGTGGAGACGATCCACCTGCCTGCGTGAGGCGTTCGGCGCACTCGCTTTCCACACCAACGACTGGCGGTAGCTCGGCGCCGTTCCACCATACCCGGAATCGATAATTTGACTCCCGCAGCACCGCCATCCTTGGCGGGATGCCTCGCCTGACCGGACGCATCACCCGTACCCATCCCGAAGGCCGCCCGCTGAAGATCACCTTTCGGCGAGATGCGTGAGATGGGCGTGCGCGGGGTCCTAGTCTATTGCGCAGATTACCGGTGCAGCCACAGCTTGGCACTCAATGCTGACTGTTGGCCGGATGGCATGCGGCTGTCAGATCTCGAGCCCCGGTTTGTGTGCGTGGCATGCGGAAGGCGCGGCGCCGATGTTCGGCCGGATTTCAAGAGCGGCACGCCGCCACTGTCGTTGGCTCGGGCGGCTCCGAGCCGCACATGCCTGCCGCTACCAGGGCAGGTACAGCATGACGAATAGGCCAAGACCACCTAGGACGAATGCCCAGGCAACCGGGCTGATCACTGTCCGGATTTCCATGATGCCCCGAACGCCCCTAAGTCCCATCATTTGTCTTAAAGCGACAAATTAGGCAGTCTTTGGGCCGCGTGCCTTCTGCGCAGTCCAAATTGTCATTGGAGACGTTTTATGCCCAAGGAGAATTGCCTGATTGTTCGTGCTGCCGGGAAACAACTCGACCTGTTACGGGGCGAAGCTTCCCGCATCGCGAAAGAAGCTAACGCCGCTTGGTGGACCGACCGCGCGGAGATCGGCACCAAGTTCTGTTTTGAAGATCCTAAATCAAAAGAGTCGTTCGCACTCACTTGCGACAGCCTCGGCATCAGCTGCCAGGACGGCTAGTGCATTGAAAAACAAGCCGACCTGGGGCGGCTGGCGGGTTCCTCTTGGCCACGTGGGCGGTTCTCGAAGTAGATCGCCCGCCGCAGTTCAGCGGTGGTGCTCATCGCTGGACTACGGCGCGCGGGCTGCGCAGGGCGTATAAAATCAGAATCCGCGTGCCCGTATAATTCGAAGATGCGGCATAAATCCAATCGCAAACGCAACCTCAGGAACGCATCGCATCGATCGTGTGGGCGATCAGAATAGCTACGCTGACGCCGATGAGAATAACGAGGACCCAATTTAAATACACGCTCGCCTCCAATCTTTGGAATTGAACGCGCGCAATTGTGCACAGTCAAAAACAACCGGCCGAGATTATTAATTTCGGCTCTGGGCTGAGGATTCAAGGTAACTGTTGCGTCCGCTGTCGGCCCTATCGATGGAATGCCATGAACAGAAGGACCCCGACAACGCACGCCGCGAGTGAGAGCAAGTAAATACCCACGGCAACCCCGACTCATCTTGGACTAGGGATTTAATTGGGAACTCGCGCTACACGATGGTCAAGCCTGAGCTTCCCAATAGACGTTGATATGCACTCGCGTTTGCGGCGGTAATGGCTCTGGATGTAGCCGCCGGTGCATCGGCCAGGCGCAGCACGACCTGAGGTCGCAACAACACGCTAGTTTTAAATGATCGACATAAATATTTAATGGAGGAAATTATATCCTAAGTTAATCCACGCTCGCGAGGGGGCCGTCAGTGCGAACCGGCGGGCGCCGCTGTTATCCCTCGACGGCGCGTGCGCAGGAACGTTTTGCCCGGCCCGGCGTCGAATGGCGTCCAAACCCGCGGTTCGCCATGCACAGAGCAGTCGCTTATGCAATTTCGACCGTCATCGTCCTCCTTGGCGTCTGGATTATTGCTGCCGGCGTGTCGTCTGGCTCGCCTGTCCTATGGATCGTCGTTGGACTCGTCCCCATAGTGATCGGGCTTGTAAGTGCTTTCGGTCCCACCTGATGGTTTTGCACCCTGAGGCGGAACGGCACTGACGCGCGTCGAGTTGTCCTCGGAGAGGGAGCTGTGGACCTGACCGAGATCGAGCGCGCGTTCTTAGAACAACTTTCTTCCGAACCGTGGATCAGCACACAGCTGTTCGATCACGAACTCGTTGCTCGCCTGGTAGAGTCTGGCCTAGTAGAGGCAATCCCTGAAGCATCTGGGAATACCGAATATCGAATTACCGCGCAGGGCCGTGCGGCCTTGATCGGATAGAGTTGCTTTGCAGAAGCTTGGGCCATCCCGCCCTTAGTTAAGCATGTCTGCCTTTTCCGGATCGCGTTTTCGCGGTCGCTCACCCTGAATCGCGTAACCAGCGCTTTGGTTTGGCGGCCCGGCGCCTCGCAGCAGAGAAGGACATCGACTTTAGTCGCCAATCACGCGTCTATCCATTGATGGAGGGCGTTACCGGCTCGGTAGCTTCGGGAACAAAGCCCGTTCGTCTCGATTGCCGCTCCATGAAGTGGCTCGTCGGCATCGTTGCGGTCCTCCTGCTCTGCCTCGTGGTGTATGCCGGATCGGCTTTCGTCGCCGCGTTGGATCTGGTTTCGGCCTTTCGGAGCGGAGAGGCCGCTCAAGTGATGGCCCGAACCGATTTGCCGCGTGTCCGCCACTCCCTTGTCGACCAGGTTGTATCAGCCTACCTCGATCGACTCGGCCAAAAGCGGCCGGTGCGCCCGTTCGACCGAATGGCGATAAACGCGTTCGGTGCAACGATTGCAGATAATCTCGCCATCAAGCTCATGAGTCCGGAAAACCTGTCGGTACTTCTGAAGAGCGGTACTGCTCGCAACGCCGCAGAGAACATCACGTTCGGAATGATGTCGTCGCTGGCCGAACTCGACATTTCGAACATCTTTGTTTTCGCTGGACGGATTACTCTGGTGAAGCCTGTCAAGTTTGCGTTGAGGCTCGGCGACAGTCAGGAGGCAGGTAGCGTCAGCATGCATCTCGACGGGATGAAATGGAAGCTCTCGGGCATTGGGCTGCCGTCGAAAGTCTAGAACGACGCCTTGCTTACAGCACGATTGAAAGCTGGGCGCGATCGGTATTGTTGGAAGCTGGTGCCATCCACGAGTGCGAGGAGCATGGTTGGATGCAGGATCGCACTAATCCACACGCTCGTCAGCGCGCTTTCGAAATTGCTCAGCAATACCCTCCAGCCGGGATTTCGGCACAGGCGGCCACCAGGGCGATGGCCGAGGTTCTAGAGGGGATCGGTGATACCTGCCCCGAATGTCAGCCTGCGACCGAGATCTGACGCGGCTCGCTAGACGAAGCCACTTCCGCTTTGCTTTCAAGAGCCGACGCGAAGACCGCAAGTACGCATGTCGCTTTTGGGCCATGTGTGGACGGCTCCAGGTTGGCAAGAACAATCTTCACGTCGCAGCATTGGTCGGAGCAGCCATGTGTTCGGCCTGTTTACGCGGTACACATGACCGCTGGCCATAATGCCCTCCGCGGATCAGGTCCCGGTCAAAAGCACGCATTCAAAGATGCTGTGGCCCAAGTGGGTTGTCCTGATCGCCGGATCGACCCGGCGCTGCATTAGTGCTGTTCGCCCTTCCAACCGTTACGTCACACCCGGATGACCGGCTGTGATCTCGTTCACGCCGTAAGAGCGGCGGGTTCCTTGTAGCGTTCGTTCCTGGTTTCCTGGCCATCATCGCCCAAGCCATCCTGGCAAGTTTGTTGGCGAGCGCGATCGCAGCGACCTTGGTGGGGCGCCGTGCCAGCAACGCGGTGAGCCAGGGCCGATGCCCCGTGCCATGGATCTTGGCATAGCGGATCACGGCGAGGGCGCCAGCCGTGAACAGACTGCGCAAGTAGCGATCGCCTTGCTTGCTGATACTGCCGAGCTTGTCCTTGCCCCCGCTCGAGCTCTGCTTCGGTACGAGCCCAACCCAGGCCGAGAAATCCCGCCCCGATCGGAAGGCCTTGGCATCGGCAACGCTCGCGACTAGCGCCGTGGCCAGCGCTGGCCCGACGCCGGGGACCGCGTCCAGCCGTTGGCTCGTCGCATCTGATCGATGCCAGGCGATAATGCGTCGGTCGAACTCCAGGATTTGGGCCTTCAGTGCCCGCAATTGACTGCCGAGAGCAGCGAGACACGCACGGGCCACCTCGGGGAGCCGACAGTCGGCTGGATCGGCAACGACTTCCAGCAGTTGCTCGACACCCCTGCGTCCGACAGGGGCGACAATCCCGAACTCGGCAAGATAGGCGCGGATTGAATTGATCACGGCAGTCTGCTGGCGGATGAAGAGATGGCGCGCCCGGTGGAGCACTAGACAGCTCTGTTGCTCAACCGTCTTGGTCGGCACGAACCGCATGTTGGGTCTCGTGACCGCCTCGCAAATCGCCTCCGCGTCGGTGGCGTCGTTCTTCTGCCGCTTGACGTAGGGCTTCACATAGGCCGGAGGCATCAATCGCACCGTATGCCCCAACGCCTGCAGCTCGCGGGACCAATGATGCGATGAGGCGCAAGCCTCGATCCCGACCAGGCATGGCGGCAGCTTCTGGAAAAACGCCAGGACATGATGGCGCCTCAATTGACGGCGCACGACCACTTGGCCGGCTGCATCAACGCCATGCACTTGAAAGACCGACTTCGCGATATCCAGACCGATTGTCGAAATTGACTGCATAGGCTGCTCCTCCGAATCGTGGGAGCCTCAAACGACGCCCACTCCTTGGCGCTCTCGCGCCGGTGGAGGAGCCGTCCACAGCATCAACTGCGGACCAACAACATCCGCGACTCGTGCTTGTCGGCTAGAGCTTTCGCTTGTCCACGAGAGGCTTCGATACTTCTTGAGCGCACTCGATGAAGAGCCGCTGAGCAGGGTTTGGCGTTCTGCCCTTGAGCGTGATAATTCCTATCGGCCACATTTGAACCGGCACTTCAACCGGCAGAACCTTCATCGACAATCGCTTGGCGCTCAAGTGCAGCATCGTGGCGGGGAGGAAGCTGAGGAAGCTCCCAGACGAAAGCAAGGCCGATTGCATCAGGATCGAGTAAACCGTTACGCTGGCGCGCGGCACTTCTAGTCCACAGGCTTGGAATGCGTTGGCGATCCAGCCCCCTGGAAAACTTTCGCGGGGTGGCAGGCACCAGCGCTCGTTGACCAGTTCTGCGAGGCGGATCTTGCGCCGCTGCACCCATGGATTCTTCAGCCCGGCAACAACTACACCGCTTTCGTGCAACAACACTTTCACATCAGTGTCGGCCGCGGGCGTCGGTGTTGGCAAGCGTCCGATCATGAGGTCGATGTCGTGATTGCGCAGATGGCGATCCTGTAGTTCGGGCGGCTCCCCTTCGATAACGTGGAGCGCGAGCCTCGGATACTGCCGCGTTAGGCGCTCTATGATGGTGGGCAGCAGGCTCGCCATCACTGGCTCCGTGCTGCCGATGCGCAATTCCCCCACCGCGGGATTGGCGAGCGACTGCAGCTCTTCCACTCCGCTGCGCAGATCATTGGAGAGGGCGATGCTGCGTTTGATCAACGCCTTGCCGTAGAGTGTCGGCTCGACACCCAACCTACTGCGCTCCAATAGGGGCAGGCCGACCGTTTGCTCAAGGTTGGCGACTATCTTGGATACGACCGGCTGGGAAATGGCAAGCTGTTCGGCCGCCTTGGCCATGCTGCCGCATTCCACTACGGCGATGAGAACATTGAGCTGCCGCAGCTTGATCCGGCGGCTGATTTGGGACGCGTCCAGCATGTGACACTTTCCAAAACGGAATAGAACAATCAAAAATTCGAACTTTTCCTCTATACCTCCCGGTGACAAGCTGCAACCGATCTTGACCTCCACTGCCAAGCTTTGGAGCAGCCCATGTCGCAGATCCACATGCCCCGTCGCGCCTTCCTTCTGGGAAGCATTGCCGGATTGCTGCTGCCCCACCGGGGTTCCGCGCAATCCTATCCGTCTAACCTTATACGAATTGTCGTCCCGGCCGGTGCCGGCACCCCGCCAGACATTATCAGCCGCCTGGTGGCCGACGAGCTTGCTGCGAACGAGGGATGGCGGTTCATAGTGGAGGATCGTCCTGGCGCGCTGCAGACGATCGCCATGAACGATGTGAAGGGCCGGCCGGCGGATGGCTACACGCTCCTGACGATGAGCCTTCCGATCACCGTGACGCCGTCGCTGCTGCCAAAAGCGGAGGTGCGTCCCGACGCCGATTTCGACCCGGTGATCAAGATTTCGAAATCCTACACTGTCCTTGTCACCACGCCATCCTTGCCAGTCAATTCGCTTCGAGAGCTGGTAGCACTGCTCAAGAGCAGGCCGGGACAACTCAACTTCTCCTCCGCCGGCTTTGGGACCCCGTCTCATCTGATCGGGGAGATGTTTGCTCTACAGGCGGGCGTTCGTGCCACCCATGTACCGTACCAGCAGTTTCCGCAAGCCATTGCCGATGTGATCAACGGCAACGTTCAATATATGTTTGTCACGACTCTTCCGGTCATTGACCTGATTGCAACCGATAAGTTGCGCGCGCTTGCCGTCACGGCTCCCACGAGGATTGCCGCGCTCAAGGATGTTCCCAGCGTGGTTGAGGAGGGCTTCCCTGAACTCGTCACGGCCGATTGGATCGGTTTTGCCGCGAAACGAGGAACGCCGTCCGAGATCACGTCGCGGCTCAATAAGGCCATCAACAAGGTGCTTACCGATCCGAAAATTCGCGCGTCGCTCGACAAAATTGGCGCCGTACCCGTGGGCGGCACGGCGGCAGAGTTCGATGACGGTATTCGTAGCGATGTTGTGCACTGGGCAAAGATCATCAAGGACGCGGACATCAAGCTGCCTCAATGAAGCCAATGGAATCATCGATAACTCAGACGAGACGAGGCGATACAAGTGCATTCGCTCTGACGCCCCCGCAGATCGTCGGCCCCTTCTATCCGCTCGCGGCATCCCCTGATCTCGCCACGGACCTCGCGCGACCGATCGGCAGTACCGCCGAGGCGAATGGTCAGCTTATTTGCATTGTGGGACGCGTGCTCACCTCGTTGGGAATTCCGGTACCGCACGCGCGGATAGAAGTCTGGCAGGCCAACGCGGCCGGTAAATATCGGCACCCAAGCGACACCAACCCGGCGCCGCTTGATCCCAATTTCAAAGGGTTTGCGCGCTTCACAACGGATGCTTTCGGACGGTACAGCTTTCGCAGGATTAAGCCTGGTCGCTATCCGACGGCCGAGGGCACCGTCCGCCCGCCCCACATCCACTTGACAGTCGAAGGGCAATTCGATCGGCTGGTGACTCAGCTTTATTTTGCGGACGAAGCCGAAAACAAGACCGACCGCTGGCTTAATTCCGTCCCGCATCCAGACCGGCTGATTGTTAGGCTGCAAGAGCCCGCAGAGCACGTCGGAAGTGGCGCACTAGTTGGGCATTTCGACATCGTTTTGCCCACCGGTTGATGCCGATCATAGTCGCCAAGGTCCGCTCCGGGTCAGGGGACTAAACCGCTCGCGCGGTAGGCCACTGGGGCTGACAGTTCAGCCAGTATCCGGAAGGGAGCGTCCTGTCTGAAGATGAGGGGTTGCCAACCTCACATCAGACAGGAGCATCCCCATGACCGACG
>Ga0209489_107922_pt1 | contig 15196 bp, 9 predicted proteins | sample SiratrowhiteBW_FD_187527 | JGI IMG/M metagenome (GOLD analysis project Ga0209489, IMG submission 187527) | Root nodule microbial communities of legume samples collected from California, USA - Siratro white BW (SPAdes) (version 2) | ecosystem: Host-associated > Plants > Roots > Nodule | place: USA... | reverse complement strand
CACGGCGCCCATCTTCCGCGGAATCGGCGGAACGCGCGATCGTGCCCTTGATCGGGCGCGTTTCGACCTGCCGTCCGTCAAGTTTCAGAAATCGCTCAGGAGAGCTCGATGCGATCGTCAGCTTATCATAGCGCAGGAGAGCTGCAAACGGTGCCGGGTTCAATGACCGGAGCTGGCAATAAAAGGCGAGCGGATCGAACAGGGGCGAAACCCTGGCACTGAAGCGTTGCGCGATGTTCGCCTGGAATATATCTCCAGCCAGGATCAAACCGACGACGCGCTGGACCGCTGCGATGAAGCGTTCACGGCTATAGTTCGAATGCCAAGCACCCGCCGTGCTGGGGATTATGATCCGCGGCGACTTTGGCCTGGCAAGCAGTGCTGCAAACTCGTCGGCGCGACGACGCGCGCGATCGGCTCGTCGGGTGGGGTCCTGCTCGGGCCATCCGGTCGAGACGATCCAGCACCTGTGGTCCTTGTGATCGAAGCTGACCACCACATCGTAAAAATGCAGGATTGATTGAGGCAACCGGAGGCCGAGAATTGACGGCGGCGGCAGCCGCTCCAGTGTTCGGTTCAGATCGTAAGCAAGGAAGCCGGCTGCGCCGCCCTGGAATGGGGGTAGATCGGGCCGATGCGCTTCTTTGTATCTCGCAAGAAGGCCGCGGAGGACCTCCCAGGGATCGCCTGAAAGTGCCTCTCCATTCCAACTTGCCTGTCCATCGGCGACCAAATAGGTGCTGAACGGCTCGCAGGCCAGATATGAGTAACGCCCAAGCAGCTCATGCCCTGCCGCGCTATCGAGAAAGGTAAGCTGCGGCCGCTGCGCAAAGCATCGCAGCGCCTTTACAGGCTCAACCCACTGCAACTCGCGGACGTGCATAGGCTATCTGTTACCGACGAGCGGCAGGTTGTGAGGCCCGCGCCGCGTGATGCCTTTCCGAACGAGGGCTATTTCCGTCCGACGCGTACGAGACCTTGCGGCTGATGATCAAGCTACTCACGGCCAGCTGGTCCGCTGCGCCGAGCGACTTGCGTTAGCCCTGCCGTTCCAGCGAAATGCACGTCTGTTGACAGCTCATAGTCAGCGGCAAAGCGCAACTCCCGGAGTGGCCGTACGCATCGGATCGCTTCTCGATACAAATTGTGCGTTTTGTACGCAGCGAGATCCGTCTCGCTATCAAACTCCCCGTACACCACGACGTCGATGTCATTGCCGAGCTGATCACGCTTGCGGTTGCGCGCAATCTCGAGCCGGCGTGCATATGGGATTGAGGTAAGAACCGATAGACCTTCGACGATTTGGTCGATACCGGCCTCATCTCTGGCTGTGAAGAAGACGATGTGACGGATCATGGTGGCCGCAAACGTGACGCCGCAACTTGGCCGCGTTCTTACCTCGGGATGAGACTCGACGCAATGCTGGAACGGCGTTGATGGCAGAAGAGGGGGCGCTCGGGCGACGCTCGGCCTTGCAGCAGAGGCTCGCAGAAGTTCCAATTGAGCAAGATGTGTGTGAGTTGCGCGGTGCCCAAATGATCTGAATGTGCCGTTATTCTGGCTCGGCGGCTCGATGAATGCCCGCGCGCAAAACTCGAGAACGGGCGATACTCCGTTGCGGGTGATACCGTCGATCAAGGTTCTCCGGAGAAGGCTTTTCAGCACTATCCCAACGGCCCCATACCAATTGAACTCAGTCACCAATCGTAGAGCTGCGGTACGAAACGTACAGTACTGCATCTATTAGGATACATCGTGCCGGACGTGAACGCCTTCGTCCGATCCGGACAGTATTTGTGTGCCGAAAACAATCTTGACCTGTCACAACGCATGACACGCAACTCGGGGAAGCGCGATGGCCCGCGCGCGAAACTTCCATGGTTCAATCTATCAGTTGGCCATGCGGAGCAGGCCCTTTCAGGCGGGCATCGGCAACGAACGCCATCGGTGTCTCGCATAAACCGTGCGGACGCTGCTTGGCGTTGAGAGCTTAAAAAATGGTCGTCGTAAGTGCGCTGAGCAACCTTTTGCTCGACTCATGGAAGGTCGGGTCGTACGCCGAACGTAGACTGCCGATCTTCCCAAGCGCGAGGCGGGGCCTTCCCTACTGGCGCACGTTTGTGAACTGACACTGAAAATCGTGGAGGATGAGTTGCGTACACTGCAGGAGGAGACAAGAGGCCAAGCTCGATGAGCCAGCAGCGGATTGTGGTGACCGCTACAGGCGCCGGCATCGGAAAGACGGTGTTCTGCGCAGGACTTGTCAATCTCCTCGGTGCGAAGTTTTGGAAACCGATTCAAGCCGGCCTCGAAGGAGAAACGGACACCGAGCGTGTCGCTCGGCTTGGCAGTCTTCCGTCGGATCGCATCGTGCCTGAGCGTTACCGACTGCAAACGGCCGCTTGGCCCTACAGTTCCGCGGAGATTGACGAGGTTCGCATCAACACGGAATCGCTGGACCTGCCGGACACCGGCGGACAGCCGCTCGTAATCGAGGGGACCGGGGGACTAATGGAGCCGCTGAATTGCGGCTCGCTTTACATTGACCTCTTGGAGAGATGGCGACTTCCTGTCGTGCTCTGCGCGAGCACAACTCTGGGCACGATCAATTGTTCACTGCTGTCCATAGAGGCGCTCCGGAGGCGCCAGATCGACATTCTTGGAATCGCTTTCGTTGGCGAAAAGAATTCGGATGCTGTGAGAGCAATTTGCGAGATTGGACGGGTGCGGTGGTTAGGGCGACTGCCCTGGATTGCGCCTTTGTCGGCGGACACGCTGCAAGCCGCGTTCAAGGCCTCCTTCTGGCGCGATGATTTCAACCCATGCCGCTAAAGATGAGCGGCGGGGCAAGGAAGCTCCGACCGAGACTCCCCTGGGAAACGGTTGGACGCCTTGGGCTGACGCGCTTCGGGGCCCGAGGGCCCGGACTCTCGGCCCGGCGCGCACAGCGCATAGAGCCCGGTCGGCTCAGGGATCGGATTCGTCCGAACGTAATCGGGCTTGAAGGTCTTCACGAATGCTCGGCTAGGCCGTTGTGCGCCACGTGGAGCAGAGCGCTGGATCCGGCGATGCCCTCGCTCGCTTCCTCAGGCGGCCAACGTCAGGACCGAGTTTGAGCGCGCTTCACGCTACGGTTAATATGGTACCTCGCTTAAATGATCAGCTATTTCGCTGGGTTGACTGGACATTCCACCACCTTCAGTGGAATTCGATTGCCTGAGCTCGGGACAAAAGGGACGCAAATGACGATCTCGACGCTAGTTCTCGCCGCTGTCAACGCGCCTCACAGCAAGCAGCTGGACGCGCAGGCGCTCGTCTTTTGCCTTAAGAATCCAGCTGCCGCTGAAACAATGCCGGGACACATGTCGGCTTTCTTCGGTGAAGTTGACACGTATTTGCAGAAAGAATTCGCCCATCAGTTCGGCATCAGCGATGCGGAGCTCGTTGCTTCTGCAAAAGCGTTTTCCAGCTATTCGGGTGAGCATTACCCGATTGCAGCGTGATAACCGAGAAGACCAGGTCGGCTTGGGCGAAGCTATTTCGGCTAGCGCGCGATCTAATTGGCCAAGTTAACTCGCAAGGAACAGTCATAGACCATTGGACGTTCGGCGGGGGCACCGCGATGATGCTGCATAAATGCACATCGCGAAAGCCACGACGTGGACATCTTTCTTTTCTTTGTGATCCGCAATTGCTGCCGTTTTTGGATCCGCAGAAACAGGACTTCAACTTCGAGATACGCCCAAGCGAATACAAGGGTGACGGCAATCGCTTTCTCAAATTGGCGTTCGAAGCTGTTGGCGAGATCGATTTCATCGTTGCTGGTCACAAGACCGCTAACCCAACGATTGAGAGAGAAATTGAAGGTATGAACGTCCTTCTAGAAACGATTCCGGAAATCATCGCTAAAAAGATCATCTTTCGTGGAGCGAGTATCAAACCGCGAGATATCTTTGATATCGCTGCAGCGAGCGTCGATCATTCCGCCGAACTGGTCCGCGAGCTGGAACCCATATCGACAGAACGTGATCGAAACCATTGCTCAGATCGATAGGCTAAATCCTGAATTTATGCGCGGGGCAATAGACCGTCTGATCATAAGGGACGGCTATAAAGGAGTTGCCGCAACAGCTCTCGACTGCGCGAAAGAAATACTTCGGGCTGTGTGATCTTCGCGGACATCTGCGAGATGATCTCTGTTAGGTTAGTAGCTGGGTTCTTGCAAATTGCTAATTGGGCGGGTTGATTGATAGTGCTCGATATGAACTTTCAATAACTTCCGCTTCGTGGCTTACATCCGGAGCTGACACGATCTTGAGAGGAAATTGGCCGGCGGGCCTTGCGAATTCCATTGCAAAGTGCCCGCCTGCTTTAGCGACCAACGCCTTCAGGCGATCGAACTCGCCGCACCAGATCGTTTCCATGTCGTGGTCACGTTTCGCATCGCGAGCTTCGGCCGAGCTGCCGATACCTACGGCGCGCACCTGGAGGAGATCCGATCTCGATCCGCCCAAGAGCTCTACTCCGTAGCCAGGATTGGCCGCCTTACGAAGGACAATCTGGCCGTTCTGGACCCAGGCGGTCGCCATTCCCTCCGATACTTCGTATCCCAGGCTGGCAAGACCTTCGAGCACCGCGCGCCTGCGCTCCGCCGCGGCCATCGCCTTGAATTCTTCCTCGATGAGAAGGTCTGCGCGCTTGACGAGTTCTTGCCCCTTGCTGGGCAATGATGAGGCGAGGGCTTCCTCGATTTCGGACACCAGCGAGGTAGCCTCCGCTGACTTCATCACGGAAAGCTCGGCGCGTCGCGCCCGAAGTTCGTCCGCTAGTTGCGCGCTGGTGCGGCCATCCTTCACGGCCGCGGCCAAGTCCAACATAAGGCTATCGGCGATAAGCGATCTTCGAGCCGGAGGCTCTGCTTCCAAGAGCGCGACACGGTCCGAGAATGGGGACGGATCGATGCCAAGCCCACGCAACTCGCCGAGAAGAGCATCGACGCGTCCCAAGGCGGGATCCTCCATCTCCTGAACTTGCCCGGCAATCCATTCCTGCAGCGTGCCGCGGCGTTCGCCGGCGCCCAGGCGAGTGGCAAGCTCGCGTTGCCGGTCTGTCGCGGTTTCCTGTGCCGCCTGAAAAGGAAGCAGCAGCAGCGCCTTTGCCATGGCCGCTTCCAAGCGCTCGGAAGATCCGGTCGAGCCCCTGAGTTCGCTTCCAATGTCGGCGGGAATTTCGACTTTCAGAGCTTGCAGTCTCTCTAGCAGCGCTTCGGCTGCCGCTTTCGAGCGCCTTAATTCGCGGTTCGAACGGGCCGCCATTTCGGCAGCTCTTTCGACCCGGCGCTCGGAATCCGCCTGAAGGAAGGCGATCTCGGCGGCAACCTGTTTCTGGAGTTCGATGAAACGATCGGCCTCGAGCAGGCGACGAAGCTCATCTCGCCGGACTATGACTTTGTCGATGTCCTTCTGCTCAATGGTCTCGTTGCGTCTGCCGGCGGAGGTCCAGCTTTCGATCGCGGCGTCAAGCCGCGCCAGGTTGCGTTGGCAGATGGCGATGATCTCGGCTCGGGTAACGATCCTGAATGCTTTGGGTCCGCTCATTGCAATCCTCCCCCACGAAGCGCGTGCTCGACAGCGTTCTTGAGCCGGAGGCGTTCGGCGTCTCCAGCATGAGTCCAAGCATACGACGAAACTCTATGGACATAAGGAACGGCTCTTCCCAACACATTGGGGCGCCAGATCTCGCGAGCACGCGCTCTTTGAAGCAATTGGTGTCGCGGCGCATCGCATTCCACGCCTATCGCGTATAAGCCGGTCCGGGGATCGGTCACGGCAAAATCAAGGCTGAATGCGCCGCCATCGCGAGCGCGAGTGGGCTTATAGCCATTCGCTTCCAGAAAGGCTTCGACGGACCTGGTGAAGCCGTCGTCCTCATGTTGTCCAGATTCGTGGTGGGGACGTGGTTCGGTTACCATCCGGTCCAGGAGCGTCTTTCCGGAGTCTGCAAGACCATCGGATACCGTCCTGGCATATTCGAGGTAGCCTTGCAGATAGTCCCGCGGCACCCTGGGACCACTCCGCCTCGTCAACAGGTCCGATATCTCCGATATCGGCATGGATGTGACGATGACCACCTTTTCTCTCGCACGTGTTACCGCGACATTCAGGCGGCGCTCGCCGCCGGCGTGGCCTAGCGCGCCGAAGCTCTTGCGGAAAACGCTGTGTTCGTTGCGGCCAAATGTCGTGGAGAAAACGATGATGTCACGTTCATCGCCTTGCACGTTCTCCACATTCTTGACGAAAAAGCCCATGTCCTCGCCATGTTCGATACGTTCGCGCTCGCGCATCAATGCCTCTCGGAACGCTGCATCGATTTCGGCGCGGTCTTCCAAAGCATCTTCTATGGCGTCGGCCTGCTTGCGGTTGAATGTGACGACACCGACCGACGGTGGCGATGAATCCTCCCAGAGCTGCGATAGGTATTGTACGACATCGCTGGCTTCCTTTTGGTTCGTCTGGGCCTTGTAAGTGCCGTCCGAGCGCACGACTTCGATCGGCTTGAGCCTGCGGATTGTCTCTACGGGATGGCGAACGGGCACGCTAAGGCCGTTGGCGTAGAACGATGCGTTCGAGAATGATATCAGCTCTCGATATTTCGAACGATAGTGCACCTGCAGAGTACGGGTCCGAAGCACGGAGCGGGCGAGTTGGAGGAGGTCGGGACAATCCTTGATCTCTCTGCGATTCCACGTCTCCGCGAAGGCTTCGCGTTCCTCCTCGCTGGCTCCTTCTTCTGGTTCTTCACCGTCGAATATTGCCGCTTCGTCGTTCTCGACCTTGCTGGCGAAGAAGGAGGTCGGCGGCATCTGCTTTTCGTCGCCGCTGACGACGACAAGCCTGCTGCGGAACAGGGAGGGCAGCGCATACTCAACTGGCATCTGCGAAGCCTCGTCAAAGATGACGGTATCGAAGAGTCCCGCCCGAGGTTGCAGCACGCGGCTTGCGACATCTGGCGTCATGAGCCAGACCGGCCTGAGCGCGAAAAGACCAAGCGGAGCGGCGCGATCGATGAATTCGCGCAATCTTAGCGCTCTTGGCCCACGCAGCCTGGTGATCGCGTCCCACTCGCTGGTCGGACGCACTTTTGCTGCATCGATATCTTGGACGAGAAGATCCCGGTTGTACTGCCGGATCTGCGCGTCGGCTTCCGCGAGCGATTTTACCTTCGCATCTAGCTCGTCGGCGTCGAACAAGACGTCAGGATTCGCACCCTCCATATCGGTCTTCCACGCCAAACGGGCCTCGCGGCCTATAGTGGCGCGAATGCAGGCGTCGAGGTCTTCGGAAGCCAGTTCCGAAAGTTCGGACTCCCTGGACCTGAGTGTTGCGAAGATGGCGCGCTCCTTTTCGTCCAGGCGCGAAGAGCGAAGTCGATATTCCTGGTAGCTGCTCAGCATCGGCAGAGCCTGCGCGATCTGGTCAATGGCGCTCGCATTGGAGCGACCATTCTCGATCGCCGAGCGTCTCGATCCGAGCCACAATTCGTCGAAATAGGTCCTGAGCCGGTCCAATGCGGCGCGGCTCTCCTCTCGCGTGTCATGCCTTCTGAGCGCGAGTTCAGCCCGCTCAAAGAACGTGCCGAGCTCCGCGGTCGTTCCGGCCGAGAGCGCTCTCTCGAGCTCAAGCCGGTCCGGACACCGGTCGATGAGCGAATTGTGGCCTCCCAGACCATTGAGGAACGAGCCGAGGCGCTCGGCGAAATCGGCGAGCTTACCGGGCGACAAATCGAGATTGGGAGAACGGCCGAACAGGATCGTGAAATATTGCTCGAGTTCGTGCCTTGGCTGGCGTATGGCCAATTCGAGCTCGACCGCATAATACAACGAGCTGATGGCGTCGTTATCTTGCGGGAGCTGCAATGACGCAAGGAGCTGGCGTACACGGCGCGTTCGCAGCCAATGGAGCGGGTTGAGCAATTGTAGGGCGCTTGCCGGCAAGCGAACTTGGCCCGCGAGTTCCCCGGCAGAGCAGAGCTCTTCCTGATTGAAGGCGATAAGCTTGGAGCAAAAGTTCGGTTTGTAGGACGGGCCGTCGAGCGATGAGAAGATTTCTTTAATCGCCGATAGGCCCTCGAGAATGCGCGCAGCTTCCCATGTCCCATCCTCGACGTTCCGAAACAGCGGCCGCAATCGAGCGAGATTTGCGCAGACCGAATCGCTGATCGAGCGGAGCTCATCCGCTTCGGCGAGCCAGGACCGAAATTCCGCCGCATCCGATATTTTCAGACAGTTCGCCGTCTCAGCGTCGGTCTGCTCCCGCCGCGCGTCGGCTTGCAAAAATGCCTGCAGGTGCAACGCCAGTGCGGCCGCGGTTCCTCGATCGGGATTGAACGGCTTGAGGGCGGACAGAGGATTGTCTTCAAATTTCGACGGAAGCCAGAATTTCGCGAGCGGGCCGCAATTCTCCTCGATCCTCGCCACGTCCGCGGGATGTAGATCTGCCAGCAAAGGGCGGAGTTCAGGAGCGTCAATCGGTTTCGGGCTACCTTCTTCGATCTCGAGCAGTTCGCCGAGCAGCGTTCGATAGGACAATCCGGTTCGATCATCCACGGAATGAAGTGCAATCTGGCGACGGTCCAGCTCCGTCTCGAGCGTCTCGATGCGAGCGGCGAGGCGATCGCGCTCTCGCTTCCAGGCCGGAGACCCTCCTGGAGACAGGTTGTGCAAAGCCTGGACCTGCGAACGGATTGCGCCGACGATCGGCTCACGGTCGCGATGGGCATCGGTTATCATGACAAAGCGATCCGTCAGGCGTTCCTTGTCCAAGCGCTTGCGGACCACCTCGAGAGCGGCTTGCTTCTGGCAGATCACGAGGAGCGATTTTCCCGTGCCGATGGCGTCCGCGACCATGTTGACGATGGTCTGGCTCTTGCCGGTTCCGGGAGGTCCTTCGATGACCAGGCCTGGGGCCTGACGTGCTTCGAGGACGGCCGCCTCCTGCGAGGGATCACTATCCGCAGTAAAGTACCGGTCGGCCTCTTTCACCGGAGGGGATGCCGAAGGCGCCGCCTGCTGTTCGTTCAGGCGCAGGGCGGCCTCGAGCGCCGTGGCCGTCGGCGGCAAGCCCCGGAGGGTCTCGAGATCCTTCATCACCGCCTGGCCCATGAAGGCCAGATGGAACAGCACGGCTGCTGGCACCAGCTGCCGTTCTTGCGCGCCGACTTCGACGTCCTTTCCGGGAAGAGCAGTCAATTCGTTGCCGATAGGCTTGGCCAATCGGCTGAAGGCGTCCATCACCGCCTGGACGGACAAGCTTGCATGGGTCAGGAGCTCGTTGGCCGCTTCCTGCCAACGTCTCGCCTCGGGAATGCCGACCATTCCTTCGAGAGCGGGATTGACGAGAACATGCTCGATCTCGGTATCGGGATTTCTCTCGCGCCCATAACCTAAAGTGACATGACCGCGGTTTCCGACCTCCGGATTGACGCGCACCGGCCACAGCAGGACCGGCGCAATCCGCGGTCTCGCGTTCGGCCGATGATCGCGCATGATCAGGAAAGGAAATCCCATGAACAGGCCATCGATGCCGGTATCGCGCCTGTAAAGCAATGCATGGGAGTGCAAGGAGCGCAACCTTCGCTCAAGCCCGTCGTCATCGGCGAAAGCCGCCGGATCGACGTTCACGGTCCGGTTCGTACGACCAAGCAGTTGGTCGAGAATCTCAGCTGCCGGCACTCTGGACGTGTCGAGCTCGGTGAGATCGATCCTGGCCGATTTGCCGATCAGCATGCGCGTCAGCGGCCCGCGCAACACGCCGCCTGAAATCCGCTTGGCGAAGAAGTCCAAGATCGTCGACACATAGCCTTGCTTCGGAAGCGCTCTCCACGTCTCGGCGGGCACACAAAGAAGGGCGAGCGCGCGCCCTAAGGGCATCCGTCTGTCCAGGCGAAACTGGTCCGCCCACTCGTCGACTTCCTTGATGCCGCATCTGGCGAAGTTTTGGATGCGCTCGTCAATCGCCTGGTAGATCTCGCGACGAGGGCGGCCGAGGAGCGTTGTCGCCTCCTCTGCCGAAAAGTTGCCGAGCCCGGCCGTCGATGCTTCCTTTTCTGCTTCTTCGATGACCTCGGCGACCGAGCGGAACTGGTTCGAGGTCGCGCTGAGCAGGATGACGAGGTCTTCTTCCGCCGAAATGCGGCGCTCAGTGAGCGCTGCTACGCCGGCATGGTCGGTATCGGGGAAAAACTTTCGCCGTTCTTCCCAGAGCGCGGCCAGGCGGGCCATAGAGGTCGACAGCAGGTGAACGCGCAGAGCATCCTCGTCGACCGCGATTTCGAGTTGGTCCAGTCGCTTACGAACCGTGTCCGAGCGGACCTTCAGGCGCCAGAGCCAATCGTCCGGATCAATCTTCCGCAGCAGGTCGGGTGCAGGACCTGTGATCAGACTGTAACCGTCGCTCGGGTGGTCGAGCAGCCAACCCGGTGTGACGATATTGCCTCTGACGATCAGAGGCATCGACGGATTGAGGGTTTTAAGTGAGATGGAGAGCTTCAAATCCTCCTGAAGGTCTTCAGTCCGCAGAATTTGCCGAAGACCTGCCGCAACAGCCGCTTCGAAGCCAGCCTCCGAAGTCCAGCTTGCAACGGCGCCTCTGAGGACAAGCGCCTTGGCTTGGTCCCAGTTCGCAGCTTCCGCCGCTGCCAATGCGAACATGTTTGCAGATCGATATTGTTTGCCGCCCAGCGAAATCGAGCTTCGGCCCTCTGTGTCGCCCGCTGTATCGGCCGCTGGCGCTGATACGCTTTCTCCGCGTAGCCACGCCTGAACTTCCTTCCACTGCCAGCGCTGACGCCTATCACGCGCCAACAGGCCGCGCAGCAACGTGTTGATCCGCTCATCCAGACTTTCGGGGAGGTGTACGCCGTTGGTGAGAATGTGGATCAGAAAGGCCTGCTCATTGATGCCTGCGAAGCACGCGCCTTGGGTGATCTTCTCCAACAAGATCATCCCCATGCTCCACCAGTCGGAAGCCGGCGCGACGCCGCCGGCGATCGCCTCGGGCGCCATATAGCGAGTGGTTTCAAGCGGAGACACGATATCGAGGTCGAATTCGGAGAGCCGTGCCGAGCCGAAGCCCCCGATGACGAGGTCAAGTGGCTCTTTTGACCGCATGAAGACCACGGAAGGGCGCAGATCCCTGTGTCGCAATCCGGCTTCGGTGAGAGCGTGAACGGCCTTGGCGAGCTCGCCGACCAACGTTGCAAGAGACGCCGGATCGGCTGGATCGACGGCAAAATCCGCCAGAGTGCCGCCCTTGAATTCCTCCGCGACCTCGTAGGCGCGGTCTTGCCAGCGACCGGTTGCGAAGAATTCCGGGACGTGATCTCGAGGAAGCTTTAAGAGCAAATCGTAGATCGCTTGGTCCGGTTCCGAGCCTATAGCGTAAAGCGTGAGTATTCCTCGCTGTCCGTCTGAGGCGCGCGTGGCGACGAAGCGCTCGCGAACTGTGCTGGACGAGGCGATCCGATCCTGCAGATGCCAACCGTCCACGACCGTTTCGTGGCCGGGCGCTGGCGCGGGCTGTGGCGTCGGAATGGGCTCGGTCGGTGAGGGCGCCTCGTCCCCCTCGATGATCGGCTCGCCGCATAGGCTGCAGATCAGGTCGCCAGGAGAGCCCTGATGACCGTTTCGGCAGGTCGGGGCGCTCGAAAGAGGAATTACAGCTGGATTTCGCCTTGGTCTCGCCGATCCCGCCAGCGTTATATCGACGGCCGACAAGTCCCAGCCGCAGGTTTGGCCGTTCAACGTGCCTTCGCAAAAGATCTCGCTGACGGGGCGTTCGGTATTGCAGTTCGGGCAAAGTCTGATCATCAGAAAAATTCTAAACAGAGGGGAAACGTGTATCTTCCGAAATTCCCAGCGTCGATCCGCCGCCTTCGAGCATATTTCGCAGGCGCCGGAAGTCGCCGCGAGCCGGAATGCCCGCAAGCCAGACGTCGCCATTATCGTCGAACATGACGTCGAAGGTACGGTCTCTTTCGTCGATCGGCCGGTCGAAACTCGCGAATCGAGCGCGGCCCAGGGGCGTCATGAGGTGCAGCTCCTGATTGTCGCTGCCACGAAGCGCGAGGGTTTGCTTTTCATCGATGTCGAACGGCCCGGAAACGACCGCGTCGATGAGACATGGCGATGTGGCTAGCGCTTCGCAGATCGCGGTCCACGGGTAGCCGGTAAAGACCAGGATGTCCGCCTTCGTTCGAGTTCTAAGCCGCGCCAGAAGATCGAACAAAGCCTCGCGCTGATCGAAGGGCTCGCCACCCGAAATCGTGATCCCATCGGCGGTCGAAAGCCATGGCGAGACTGCCTCGACGACTTTCTCTACGGTCGTCGTTCCTCGTCCGTGCGCCCAGGTGTCCATGGAGATGCATCCCGGGCAGCGGATCGAACAGCCTTGAAACCAGATCCCGATCCTTCGGCCAGGCCCCAACGTTGTGACCGGGAAATGGATGCGCGACAGATTGACCATCCTCATGGGGACTGCTCGCTCACGAGATCGATCGTGGTCGATGGTCCAGGTCGAATCTGTTCAATCCTGTATCTGTGTCCGGCTTCCGCTCCGCGATCGAAGAGACTGCGCGACAGCGGGTTGATGAGGTGAGATTCAACCTGATTGCGGATGCCGCGGCCGCCGTTTGAAAGATCAGAAAGGCACAGGCCGCGAAGGACCTCGCGGGCAGCTCCGGTCAAAGTCACGCCATAGCCGAGCGAGCTGACGTCCCTGAGCAGGTTGTCGACCATCTGATCGAATATCTCGTTTGCAACCTCGGGCCGGATGAAATCGAAGACGATGACGTTCTCTCCGATCCGGTTCAATATCTCGGGCCGGTTCAGGACCTGTTTGAAGTGCTTTTCGATCTCGCTTCGGACCTTTCTCCGCACGCCGTCGAAGGTCTCTTCGGGCGTGACGTTGGCAATTCTCTCACCAGATGGCCCCGGTACGTAGATGCCTAAATTTGAGGTGAAGACAATGAAGGCTTCGGAGAAATAGACACGATCGCCTCGTCCCGAGGTGAGGACGCCGTCGTCGAGGACCTGCAGGAATTTGTCGAGAATCCTCGGATGGGCCTTTTCGATCTCGTCGAACAGGACGACGCTGAACGGCTTCTCACGGATCGCGTTCGTGAGCTCGCCTCCGACGTCATACCCGATATAGCCGGGCGGTGCCCCGATCAGCCGCTGGTCCGAGTGCTCGGCACTGAACTCCGACATGTCGAAGCGGATATACGCAGATTCATCGCCGAAAAGCAGGCTGGTGATGGTCTTGGCGAGTTCCGTCTTGCCCACACCGGTCGGCCCGGCAAGAAAGACGACACCTCTTGGCCGGCCGCCGCGCGGCGATTGTCCGATCCCCGTCACCGCGCGCTTGACGATATCGAGCATATGCGTGACTGCGTGAGATTGTCCCTTGACGCGGCGTCTGACGAATTCTTCACCCGAAGTGATCTTGTCGCGACTGATCTTGCGCCAGGGATCCTCAGTCACGCCCACTTTGAAGCGCCGGACGGCATCCCCGATCCGATCGAACTGCACGCCTTCGCTGCGGGCGAGCTGCGCGACCGCGCTGACGTCGAGCAACAGAAGGCCTTCAGTCTCGTCCACGAATCCTTGAGTACACTTTTCTAAGTCAGATTGGTCCGCGTTCTGCGCGCCGGGTAGACTTCGGACAAGGGAGCGGATCATGCTCCTTCTCGCAAGATGATCCGGTCGCCCAATGGGCACGTGTCTGATCCTCGGGTTTCCGATCAGGAACCAATCGGGCAGATCACCCTCGTTGTCGACGATCCAGACGACCGTATTGAAGAAGGGCAGCCGCTTGTCGCCCGCCGGACGCGCCCGCGCCGCATGAGACAGGATCAGCGCCCGGGAGAAAAGCTGGTGCTCGGCAGGTGATAAGGCGTCGTTTCGCGCGATCAGTCTTGAGGCAAAGTCGACGATAAGGGCGGAGGGCTGGCCTTCAGCCATGACGTGCCGTTCGAGCGTCGTCGACAACAGATCGATCCCGCCGGCCGCTGTGCCAGCAGTCGGCACTAGACCCAGTTGAGTGAGGTAGCTTCCGTCGGCCGGCTCGACGTCCCGAAATCCGTTCAGAAGATCGAACCATGCGATCCGCCCATAACCAGCTGCCTTCAAAACGTCCGGCAGGACCCTCGATAGCGGCGCTGCGGTCAACTCGCCCGGACCGACCTCGTGGATCTGAAGGTCCCGCGTATTGCCGGAGAGCACGAATTGGCTGCGCAGAGGCAAAAAGCGCAGCAAATCGCGGAGCCATCTGGCTCTTTCCACCGAACTGTCGTGCACCGAGAAGCCCCCTTGTACGCGTATCGCGCGACTATAAGCTATCCTACTCGCTGATTTCGAGAGTATTTCCCAAGAATCCATAGGGAAATGGGATAAGGCGACGAAGGACGAGAAGGGCGGCCTCGAATAGACGGAGCCAATCTCTATGCCACAGCCAAGACCCTCAACTTCGACATCGATTACAAGCGGCTGCTCAGCGAATTTCAAACTCGCGGGACGCTGCTCCGAGCGTTCTACTACACGGCCATGATGGAGGATCAGGATTACTCCTCGGTCCGACCGCTGGTCGACTGGCTGGACTACAACGGCTACACGGTCGTTACCAAGGCGACGAAGGAATACATCGAGGCGTCCGGTCGCAAGGTCAAGGGTGACATGAACATCGAGTGCAGTCGATGCTATGGAGCTCGCGGAGCACATGGACCAGATGGTGCTGTTCTCGGGTGATGGAGACTTCCGCTCGCTGGTTGAAGCTGTGCAGCGGCGCGCCGTCCGCGTCACCGTGGTCGAAACCCCTGGTGTGATCCAGACGCTGGTATGACTGTGTCGCCGGCGCTGCTCATTCCTGCGAGCTGTGCCCCGCGAGACGAGCGCAACGAATAAGCCCGGCATTTGCGCCGGGCTGATCGCTAATATAGTTCGGTTCTCAGCAACGAACGAATTAGACAGGAGTCAGTCGCGTCCAGTCGGTTCGGATTCTGACATTGCATGCTTGCCCACGACCATCGCATGTCGGGTTCCGGAACAGGCCACGGTACGCTCTTGAGTTTGCCGTCCGACCGTGCGCCAATGCGTCGTATCGTGGAGTCCTCCGTATGCAGTTCAATTGAACATGTCCGTTAG
>Ga0209489_107921_pt1 | contig 15197 bp, 7 predicted proteins | sample SiratrowhiteBW_FD_187527 | JGI IMG/M metagenome (GOLD analysis project Ga0209489, IMG submission 187527) | Root nodule microbial communities of legume samples collected from California, USA - Siratro white BW (SPAdes) (version 2) | ecosystem: Host-associated > Plants > Roots > Nodule | place: USA... | reverse complement strand
AGATAGTTGAAACTCGGGGTCACATTGCACCAAAACACTTCGAAGATTTGAAAGGCTGCTAAGCAATGGTGTAATATCATCCATGAACGAATGAATATAAGATAGGGGAATCATTGCTGGCGACATCCGAGACCGAATGATGGAAAGAAAAAGATTATGTGACAATCCCTCAAATCCACGTAGGGATATATATCCAATGCTTTTTGAGCTTACAATTGAGAAAGGCACTTGTTTCACAGCAGTATTTTCAGCAATTAGAGTGATCAAGGATTCCATTTTCACTATATCTTTTTCCAATGGGTCAATTTTTGGACAACCACAAAGAATGAGAGTTTTTAAGGATTTCAACTTGTATATCTTTCTAGGGAGATTGCATAGACTTGCACAGTCCTTCAAATTTAGCAGTGTAAGATGGCGGAGGCCTCCAATAGATTGATGTACTTCTTGCAATCTAGGACAATCTTTGAGAATGAGCTGTTCAAGACTTGGTAATCCGGAAAAGTCAGGGGTCTCTATCAACAACTTGGAGTGACTAAGATTAAGGTATTTTAGCCACGTCAAAAGCTTCAAGAAGATAGTATTTGATAAAATATTAGAGAAGAAAATGAGAAAACGAGATAGTTATAAACGGAAACAAACACTAACTTTAAAAGAAAATGGGACGTGATAAAAACCTGGGGTTGTTTCCAAACGAATCGAAGAAGACTGTGTTTTAAGTGAATCGCTATTGCATCATGCAGATAAAAGTTGTTAGGTAGGCATTCTGAAGAAATTCCTCGCAGATTGATCCATCTCAGCTTCTTAAAAAGGTAATTAGAATCTCCAGCGAGTTTGAGCAGTCTTGATGGTTCTATTAGCTTAAGAGGATAAGGTTCCAAGAAATAATCTCCCTTAGATGAAAAGATCTAAGAAAAACAAATATTGAACATGAGAAAGCAACCACTTCCAAAAGAAGTTTCAAAACCATAGATAAAGGATGATCTTACCGTATGCTTTGACAGTACATATTCTTCATCCGTATTAAACCACAGTTGACTGTTCTTCCCAAGTTCCTCTCCTGAATTTTGATGTATGATTTCTCTTCCCATTTTTTGCAGCAACGAATGCATTCCTAATCTGTTGTTCTTATTAACTTGTATGAGGTTACGCTCTATGAGAACTCGTATTCCACTGTCAGCGTCTATTCCATAGCCATTTAGGATCTTGGTAGCATGGGCTCTGTCCTTACCAAGAAAGGAAGAACATACATCAAGGAATAAATTTTTTTCCATTTGATTGCCTAAACCGTCGAAGCTTATTTTCAATATATGTAGAACTTTATGCCGGGGAATATGTTTTAATCTGAGCAATACTCTATTCCATTCTAATTTCGTCCTTTCATATAAATAACTTCCAATGACTTCAAGAGCTAGAGGTAGTCCTCTACAATAGTCAACTACTCTTTTTGCACGAAAATAGTATTCTTGTTTTGGTTTTGCTTCTCTAAATGCGTGCCAACTAAGAAGCTCAAGGGACTCCTTTGCGTTCATTTGGTTTACCTGAAAAACATAATCAGCTTGATATACCCTCTCTAGGTATTCATGTCTTGTTGTAATGATTATTACAGTTCCTGCTTCGAACCAATTACTGCATTCCCATACTAATGGTGCATTAAAACCAGGCACATCGTCAAGTACAATGAGCACCCTTTTCCCAGCAAGTCTTTCCCGAATAATACTTCTTCCCATCTCAATGCTATCTATCTCCACCTTTGTTTTTAGGAGATCTAAAAAAAGTTGTTCTTGTAAACGAAGATCCCCTCTTATTCCACTATCTTGTCCAATACCTTCAATGAAACTTCTCGCCCTGAATGTACCATGAATTTGATTGAAGAACGCTTTGGCTAGGGTGGTTTTACCTGATCCTTCCTCTCCACATATCACTATCCTACAAACTTCAGTGGAATTATTTTTGATAAATGGAATCAGATCGTCCACGTAGGATTGTAATGCAACTGGAAATTTAGTAACAGACAAGACTGGTAAATTAAGAAGGGTCTTAACAATTGTGTCCACTAGTTCAGCATCACTCCTTCAAGGTCAAAAACAATTATAGAACAAGTCATGTATTACAAAAATTGAAGCACAAGCTTAAAATATGCTCATAAAGTAAGTGAGTGATTTACCCGTAATTGCTCTCATCCCATCCATAGAAGTTTGCAGCTTTGGTAAGCGCTTTGCTCCATCTGGACATGGCATGCTCCAGTTGTTGTCCTGAGAATGTTTGCTCTGCAGTTGTTCTCAAGGCTTTTCCAAAATGACCCTTCTGAAGACGTACATCCGATGGCTCAATTTCGTAATAAACGGGGAGAACATGTCGGGAATAAGTTTTGTGCCATTGGATGATTTGCTGAAGCTGATGAAGACACCAAGCAGATTCAGAATAGGTTTTAGTGAAAACAACTATTGCAACCCGACACAGATTGAGAATAGGTGGTTCGAAGTGCGTTGACTGGACTGCATTGTGGTGGTGAAGGTAAGTGGTGTAGCCAACAGCAGAGAGGGCAGAATCGAGATGAGACACAAATTTCCTTTGGATGTCTTCTCCATTAAAGTTGATGAGCACATTGTACATCTGTGGGAGTTTGGATGATGAAGACGTGAATTCCATGGAAGGAATGGAAATGGATGAAGTGATGAAGTGTTAGAAGAAGAGAAATCAATGAAGCAACGCAGTCAAATAGAACATAGTTATAGATACAGCCATTCAAAGGACACCAAAGATCAATACTTTTTTTATGGTCGTGGAATCGCATTAAGATATGCAATAGTACTATGATTTTAATTTAGTTTATTGACTCGGAACCGGTGACCACATCGATTTCCGGGTTGAGGGACTTCATCCAACCCAGCATGTGGTCTAATGAACGGTTTTCTTGAACCAAAACGACAATCGTTTTTATGGGGTAAGGCATTTTCAAATGGCATGTGAACATAAGCTTAGAAAGAAGAAAACGTGATCATAAGCACATGGTTTAGCTAGCTCACACCTATGTAAGGATTTAAATAATGATTCTTTATCTTTTACTTTGAAATTTAAGTGGAAAATTGACCAGTGGTGGACTTAATTTGACTTAATTATTGATAATTTTTTCAGATTAGTTTTTTTATTTATTTAAATTAAACAATGATTTATATGGTGCTGTTTTTTATTATATTTTCTCTGTCAAATAGCTCGTTATAATTTATGTTTTTCCAGTACTTTTTAGGTGTCTTAACTGTGAGAATTGTGGTATACTTTTATAGGATGATATGATTTCATTTTATTTGGTTTATCTTTGTTTTTTTCCTATTAGATAGAGAATATGCTTTCCTTATTTCACCACTAATTGAAAAGAATCACGAGTTTAGCTATGTTAATTATTGAGACTCAGTTTGTTTTCTAAATACTTTAATTATGAAATTATATCTAAAGAAATTATAACAATTTTTTTTTCATCAAATAAAAAGGTGAACAAAATGTTAAAAACATTATATAGTAAGTTGTTTTTATATCTGGAATTTCAGAAAATAAAATATCTGGCAGAAACTTGTATTAATTACTCTACTTTTATCGGAGTGAGATTTACGATTAAACTCCTTTGTAAAGAAAGTTCATGAGATGTTGTGAAGAAATGAAACACCCAATGAAAGACCCAAAGTGGAGAAATTTGACCAAAGAAGAAAGATGGGAAATAGAGATAACTCATTTATTGAGGATAGATTTGATTTTACGATCTATCTTTGTCTTTTCTCTCTAGAAACGTAATTCATTAGTTCATCCTTTGGGACGAGTTTTCCATGCTGACATTGTAACATCCAATTTTTTATATTGTCCTACGGAAAAACATTTATAATTAGAAACCCTACGTGAAAAGAACTATATTAATCAGCATATATTTAGATTATTTCTTAAAGATGGTGAAAAATAAAAACCACTAGGATGGTCTTAGATACAGGTTTGAATAATATATTCGACGTCATGAGTTAAAGCTTTTGTAGGTTTTCTTCTAATAATGGTGTAATTTGTAGGCATAAAGAAGTTGTATTAGTTAGACACCCTTTCATTTAAGAAGAGAAGGAATCTTGTCAATTAGGTACAATTTCAGTGTAAAGGTACAAATCACGTGAGACATGAATGATTTTAATTAATTGGTTGAGTGAAATCATGTTTAGCTAATATGGTTTCTTCATTGTTGAAATCTTACCCAGCTGACACCAATTTCTTTGTGGCTGAAATTCAGGTTACGGAATATATAAAAAGCTTCAAATAATTTATTAAATAAAAAATTGTTGAAAAAATATTTAAAATAAATAGTAGAAAATTTAATAAGTATTTTTTATATGTAGTGTTTGATATAAAAATTAACACGTACATTGAAACGTGGAATTGGAAAAGTTAAAAAACATTAATATTAAAGAGGAAAATGAGAAGATAAATATTTTACTAACTAGGTTTTATTATAAATGTGTAATATTTTTAATCATAATTGAGTAATGAAATAATTAAATTTAAAACAAAAGTGACAAGGTAAGAGAAGTTATTTATGATCACACTAAATAATCTGTTTAAATGAAAATAATGAGGTACATTAAAAAATTACAATTTATAAGGGCAATTTCCATTATTGTAACCTTTATCACAACTATAAGTACATTTACTTAACATATTTCTCATCCATTTCATTATCTATGTGAGTTCTAATTGATTTTCAGGATTTGTTTTGTCTCATGTGGAGTCAAGTATAAACTTTGGACCTGTGTAAGGAGACCAATAATCTTGATTTCGAATCGGATGAAATTGTAGACCTTGTAAATGTTGTAAATGAGGTAGAAGGGGGCAACAAACATGGTTAAGTCTAAATGACAATATGAACAAATAGTTATGACATACGTACAAGGTTATCTTAAAGCTTCAAACTCGCCACAAGGTCGATGTCGAAGTTGAGGAGTGACTATCTCATTGACATCAAACTCAGAGTTTTGACGGTTATATCTTTGCAATAACACATAACATATTGTTGTTCATTTTTTTGTACGAGGGCAGTAATATCTTCCGGATATATATGGCCTGCTCGTAACATGTACTCGGTCTTTGTGCCTCGTTCAACAAATCAGTCTTTTATTCTTTGAAATGTTGTCTTCACAAGAGCACATATCGGAAGTGATCATGTACCCCTCAAAATGGAATTTATGCATTCGGTCAGGTCTGTTGTCATATGGCTAAACCTCTTGCCCCTATCAAATGCTTGTGTTTATTTTTTCAACAGTATTTGATTTATCCAAGACATTGCTTGTCGATATCCTAATCACATTGTGGATAATCTTGCTATAATAATTGGTTGTTTCATCTCACAAGATGTGACAATATGAAAAGTTAAATAAGTTAAACATAAATTAACATGCATAGAAATTAATAAATAAAGGGAAAAACATACTGATGTTGATTAGTTGTCACTTTAACTTAGCATTTTTAAACCTTTTATTGAAGTTCGAAGTAATATGTCTTATGTAAAAGATTGAGCAAATCTCATCTCCTTCCTAAGAAACATCCAGAGATTGCAATGTTGACAAGATGGTTCCCTGTTAGTGATTAGGCAAATATTTGACTGAGGTGTCACATACTTGCGCAATAATTGGAGGAACCGTATCATAGCTTCCTTTGTTTCCCTTTCAACAATGACAAATGTAAGTGGAAATATGTTTTGGTTTCCATCTTGAACAATTGTTGTCAAGAAAGTACAGTGACTCTTATAAAAATTCAAGTCAAAATTATTCTCAATTGTTCACTAATTTGACTTTATTTTTTTCAATTCATTTAGACTCTTTACACGAGGGTCGATGTCGCTTCGTTCATAATTGGTGAGGTTTGTTAGTCGTGTAATAGTACCATTGATTTGTTTTACAACTATCAAATTCTACCAGGCTGATCGGATTAAGCGACAATTTAGGTATCGCCAACCTATTATGATTAACCCATTAAATCTCGATCAAAGAAGACATGAGGGGTAGAATAGAGCGATATTGGCCACAATATCACAAAAGCTGGATAGCAGTGTAGAAAGATCAAAAGAACTGACTCATTAAAGGAGTTCAATTCACTAATAATGGTCATTTGCATGAGATGACTACATACATGTAATGGTACAATACTCACACTATTTGCTACATCATGCCTCTTAGACGACAAAATGATGACAATGTAAGTTCGCATACTTACACTTCTCATCATATATTTGTACTTGTCTAAAATTTTGCATTTCTTCCCTACAGTACGGCACGCCAGAAGATACTGAGCTCCTCTCTTAGAGTCTAAATGGTGGGTCTTCTTCTTTAACCCCTCAATCTGCATTCCATCCTTCTTCCTCGACATAGTATTATCAACCAACATTACCCATGCAAGAATCCAATATTGAATATCACAATGATAATGATGATTCAGTATTACCTTCGCCCCAGGAAAGAAGATTCAGAAGACAAAGAAGAAGACAACCTTGTGGAACGTTATCACATAAATAATTTTTTTTCCCATTGTAATTGTACTTTCACAAATTTTTGTGTTTTACTATTGACTTTATGTATTCATTACTTTATACTTCTCAAATTTAAATATAATTACAACTCAAATTTAAATATATATACACCACATTCTACAATTTTATAACTTTAGTAAAATACATCAACTCTACTAAAATAATGTACACTAATCAATTATAAATCATAAATTCTGCCGCTATTGACTCTAACATAATTCAAACCAACCACACATGTCGGTTAAAAATATAGTAAATATTATAAATTTATCTAACATTTTTTTATCTGAAATAATATTTTTTTTTTGTTTGCAAAATGCTAATATAATTAAGATATAGAAGTAACATTTCAATTGAAGTAATACTGTTGCAACTTAATATGAGTCATTGTGATAGAACTTGTCATTGGAGAGCATAAAACCTCAGGATGCTAATAGTCATTGCATAACTTGGGAGTGCCAATAGTAGTAGGGGTTGCTGAATTAATGACAAAGAAATCCTGTCATCAAGACACGATTTTACCAATGAAGTAAGTGCGAAATCATCCATGCCTTACGCGATTTGCACCTTATCACTAAAATCGTGTCTCTTCCACATAAGTAAAAATGTGTCCAGTTAGTACGATTTACCTAGATAACACGATTTGTCTATTTAGATAAATATTTTTTTATCCATTTTAAATAATAATGTGACAAATTGTTGCATTTTAAGAAAAAAAAAAAAAAAACTAACTTTTATACACCAGGAATGGAGTGAGTAAAAGTAAGTTTAAAAGTTAAAATAGAAAATCTTGTGTTCGTATGCTATTATCAAGATATAGTTTTAAACATTTTGAAGATAGTAGAGAAATAAAAAATTTACAAAGAAATTTTGAACGAGAAAGAATTAATAAGAATAAAGTATTTTTTAAAATTTGTTGAATAAATTATACTTATTCAACGAAATTTAGAAAAAAATTGAATTTCTGGCTGAAACCAATTCATGGAAAAATTTGATTTGTTAAGTAAAAGTTAAGTTTTAAATTCGGAGAAGCTATTAGAGAAAGTCTACTTTGCGAATAACATTCATTCAAAAAGAATTTGCTAGAAAAGGAATACAAGATAGGAAGATATAAATATGGTTTCTAAATCCTAAAAGAATATACGTGAGAGCAAAACCAAGAGAGAATTTCAATGAAATTATTGAGGAAATTGGAAAAAAGAAATCTTCTCTAAGTCATCCATAATCATAATGAATGTTTGCTACTTTATCATCATGTTTTGTTATTTTCGGTATTAATGTAACCCACCGAGCATCATGTATTGGTCTTGATCTATTTTATACATTGAGGTCATCTCTATTTTATGTCAGCGATTTTATTTTTATGCTTAATGTTTGTTATATATGAGAATCCGTAGTTTGTTTTTAGATATGAAATCTAACTTCAAAGTATTTTCTGAGTTCGATTGGTATGATAAGATTTAACTTATTACTTGTTATATGTTGTCTATCTCAAAACAAGATCTTTTATTGAATACTCAAGATATTGATGTTTGGTAATACAACTTAGACAATCTAGTTATTGAAGAATAGTTATTTTTTTGTTAGGTATTCAAGTGTGAGTCTAAGTTCCCCACATTGAATAGGAATGAGAAAATTGAGCAACATATAAGAAAGAAGATCCACAAACCCAATGCCTTAAAGTTTTGGGTTGAAGGTGGTGTCATTTTCTTATATGGGTTGGCTCAGTTCTCATTCTTGTTTGTCTCCCCGGTGTTTACCTCCTCGAATTATCCAACAAGTGGTATCAGAGCCGAAGGTTCGTGGCGGGACCGGCTCTTACGAGTGCAGTTTGATCCCTGTATCGAAAGTCTTCCTGACTGAAGTTTCAGGGAATAAACGGCGGTACAAGTGAGGATCGTTTGTGATTAAGGTACTCATATTTGAAAAATGCTTCCGCTCGAGGGAGAGTGTACCAATGTGGAAGGGACTCTCACTTGAGGGGGAGATTTGTTAGGTATCCAAGTGTGAGTCTAAGTCTCACATTGAATAGGAATTAGAAAGTTGAGCAACATATAAGAAAGAAGATCCACAAACCCAATACCTTAAGGTTTTGGGTTGAAGGTGGTGTCATTTTCTTATATGGGTTGGCTCAGTTCTCATTCTTGTTTGTCTCCCCGGTGTTTACCCCCTCGAATTACCCAACATTTTTGTTACCAGTAAATTAGCATGGATAAATGAAAATTGATGTGTGTAAGTTATTAAAACATACATGAGAAGTAAGTTTAATGTAATTCAATCTCACTCTCTTGTGTTTATTAATCTTTTCTTAGCTTAAAACACATAACTACTTATCCATTCATTATATACAACTAAACATCTACTACTATTGCAAAGAGGTATTATTAGCTCCCTCACCTACAATAAAGCAAACTTTATCCAAGACTTTTGAGAATTACTCCTAGCCATCCATGTAAGTCTTTCAACACAACCTACAATAACAGTATCTCTTCTTAAGGAACAAATCCCTGAAAAAATAGAGAAAAGAACTTAATACTTAGACAGGATCGTTTATACTTAAACAAAAATATGAGCAGTCTAAAATTATGTACTTTTCACTCTGCGAACTTACTCGTAAGGAAACCTAAAATATTTTAAAAATAAATAAATAAAAGCATAAATAGATGTTTTAACCCTTTACAAAGAAAGTTCCAGGCCATTTATATAAATACACCCACCATACCAACTATACTATCCTTAATGTTGGTATGATTACTAACAAAAAAAAACCTCTAACCAGACTCAATACCATTTTCACAATGCATAATTGTAGCGATTATGCCTACCACAAAGGCACAATTACAATACTTGCAGAACTATACTGAGCCTAACATTCTGTAAGAGGACCTGTTACTGATAAGCTTCAGCATAAATTGCAACTTTCCTTTGAGGTCCAGCAGCTGCAGTATCTCTGCATGTAGTACTGTGTTTTCTACAAAGACTTCAGCCCTTTTCACTTGCTTCTTGTAGCTGTCAATAATCTTCAAATACGATAAACAGAACTTAAAGCCAAGGAAGTACAATGTGAGGAGCAAGAAATACGGTAAAATAAACATGAATATCTTAACTGTAAGCTATACTGAAAGAAAAACCAGGAAAGGATCAGAAAAGTTAAATTGCAATCAAGGAGACAAGAATTAATTCCATAACTCAAGGGATCCTGCTGTTCTCAAAAAAGATAAATAACTTACCAAAACTCATATTATAATTTTCTTTATAAATCTAAAGAGAGAATTTTTCTTTGGCACAGGCTTCTTTTCTAAGTCATTTGATTCACTACATATCAGATAAACAGCTGTGTTCTTGACTATGGATCCATGATCGAAAGTCACAAAAATCTCCACGTTGTCTCCTGATCCTAAATTTGACATTATGTCATGCCAATCTTCATCATTAAAGGAAATTACTGTGCCATGGTTGTGTATCAACACTGTGCACTTTGTATAATTAACAATTAAGACATTTCTAAGACATTCAGTTGCCACGATTTCAGGGGTTGATGAATAAACAACACACAAAGCCATTCCTTTCATGTCACGATCTGGAGGTACAGTGAAAGAAACAGAATGTCCCTCACCCATATGGCCAAACCAATAAGGATCATTGTCACCTGGGAGACAAACATCACATGACTCACTGCTTGCAAATACCTGTATCATGTGATAAACAAGGGTATCTTTAGTTAAATAAAAATGTTTATACATGATTAAAACAAAATCTGGCTAACGGTTTTGTTGTGTATATATCACCATCATTTCTTAGGGATTTAGAATGCATTTCTGTTTTTGTCTCTCTTAGTTTATATTTCTACGACTATTGGAATAAAACAAACTAAAGTGAGAAATTGGAAATCAATTTCTAGTACTTAGTATAAGCATAATGACTTGATTAATTGATTATTAAAAATCAGATACTTTTAGATGAAGTCGTGGAGTTATCGACAAGAAGTGTGCTAAAAGTTCAGTATTGTAGTTTCTACTAGATACTTCATCAGGATTACTTTATGTTCTCTCAAATAATAGCTAAAATGATAGGGAAGGTAATAAACAAAGGGAAAGCTAGAGAAGAACCTTAGGTATGCTATCGCTCACAGTATTGAAGAATTCTTTGTATCTTCCAACACCAGTTAGAGAAGACCTGAGGTGATGCTTTGAAGTTGCTGATTCAGTAATATTTGCACCATATTCCACCAGTATAGTTTTTACTTGCTTAGATAGCTGAAACTTGGGATCACATTGCACCAAAATACTTCGAAGATTTGCAAGGCTGCTAAGCAATGGTGCAATATCATCGCAATTATTATCCTCCATATCCATGAACGAATGAATAGAAGATAGGGGAATCATTGCTGGCAAGATCCGAGACCGAATGATACAAAGCAATAGATTGTGTGACAATCCCTCCAATCCACGTAGGGATATATATCCAATGCTTTTTGAGCTTACAATTGAAAAAGGCACTTGTTTCACAGCTGTATTTTCAGCAACTAGAGTTATCAAGGATTTCATCTGCACTATATCTTCTTCCAATAGGTCAATATTTGGACAACCACAAAGAATGAGAGTTTTTAAGGATTTCAACTTGTATATCTTTCTAGGGAGATTGCATAGACTTGCACAGTCCTTCAAATTTAGCAGTGTAAGATGGCGGAGGCCTCCAATAGATTGATGTACTTCTTGCAATCTAGGACAATCTTTGAGAATGAGCTGTTCAAGACTTGGTAATCCGGAAAAGTCAGGGGTCTCTATCAACAACTTGGAGTGACTAAGATTAAGGTATTTTAGCCACGTCAAAAGCTTCAAGAAGATAGTATTTGATAAAATATTAGAGAAGAAAATGAAAAACGAAATAGTTATAAGTGGAAACAAATACTAACTTTAAAAGAAAATGGCAACTATTAGAAACCTCGGCTTCTTTCCAAACGAATCGAAGAAAAGTGTGTTTTAATTCAATCGCTATTGCATTATGCAGATAAAAGTTGTCAGGTAGGCATTTTGCAGACGTTCCTCGCAAATTGATGGGCCTTGATGGGCCTCTTACATCTATAGGATAACGTTGGCACAAATTATCTCTTGTGATAGGGAATCTCTGAATGACTCTTGTCCGCTTAGATGAAAAGATCTAAGAAAAACAAATATATTGCACATGAGAAAGCAACCACTTCCAAAAGAAGTTTCAAAACCATAGATAAAGGATGATCTTACCGTATGCTTTGACAGTACATATTCTTCTTCCGTATCAATCCACAGTTGACTGTTCCTCTCAGGTTCCTCTAATGAAATTTTGTCAATAATTTCTCTTCCCATTTGTCGTAGCAACGGATGCATTCCTAATTTGTTGTTCTTATTAACATTTATGAGGCTACGCTCTATGAGAACTCTTATTCCACTGTCAGCGTCTATTCCACAGCCATTTAAGATCTTGCTAGCATAGGTTCTGCCCTTACCAACAAAGGAAAAACATACATCAAGGAATAAATATTTTTCCATTTCATTGCTTAAACCGTCGAAACTTATCTGCAGTTGCTGTTTAACATCGTGCTGTGGAATTTTCTCTAATTTAAACAATACACTAATCCATTCTTCTTCAGTCCTTTCGTATAAATAAGTTCCAATGACTTCAAGAGCTAGAGGTAGGCCTCTACAATCATCAACTACTCTTTTTGCACGGAAATGGTATTCTTCTGGTGGTTTTGCTTCTCTAAATGCGTGCCAACTAAGAAGCTCAAGGGACTCCTTTGCGTTCATTTGCTTTACTCGAAAAACAGAATCAGCTCGATATACCCTCTGTAGGTTTTCATTTCTTGTTGTAATGATTATTACTGATCCTCCTTCGAACCAATTACGGCATTCCCGTACTAATGGTGCATTAATCCGAGGCACATCGTCAAGAACAATGAGCACCCTTTTCCCAGAAAGTCTTTCCCGAATCATGCTTCTTCCCATCTCAACGCTATCTATCTCCACCTTTGTTTTTAGGAGATCTAACAGAAGTTGTTCTTGTAAACGAAGATCCCCTCTTATTTCGTTAATTTGTTCAATACCTTCAATTAAACTTTTCGCTGCGAACCTACCATGAATTTGATTGTAGATAGCTTTGGCAAGGGTGGTTTTACCCGATCCTCCCTCTCCACATATCATTATCATACAAACTTCTGTAGATTTCCTTTTGATAGTTCGAATCACATTTTCAACCCGGGATTGTAATCCAACTGGGAATTTAGTAGCAGACAAGACTGGTAAACGAAGAAGGGTCTTAACAATTGTGTCCACTAGTTCAGCATCACTCCTTCAAGGTTAATAACAATTGTAGAACAAGTCACGAATTACCAAAAGCTTAAAATATGGTTATTGAGTAAGTGAGTGATTTACCTGTAATTGCTCTCATCCCATCCATAGAAATTCGCAGTTTTGGTGAGTGCTTGGCTCCATCTGGACATGGCATGCTCCAGTTGTTTTCTTGAGAAGGTTTGGTATGCAGTTGCTTTGAAGGCTTTTCCAAAATGACCCTTCTGAAGACGTACATCAGATGGCTGAATTTCGTAATAAACGGGGAGAACATGTCGAGAATAAGTTTGGTGCCACTGGATGATTTGTTGAAGCTGATGAAGACACCAAGCAGATGCAGAATAGGTTTTGGTGAAAACAACTATTGCTACACGACACAGATTGAGAATAGGTGGTTCGAAGTGCGTTGACTGGACTGCATTGTGGTGGTGAAGGAAAGTGGTGAAGCCAACAGCAGAGAGGGCAGAATCGAGATGAGACACAAATTTCCTTTGGATGTCTTCTCCATTAAAGTTGATCAGCACATCGTACATACGTGGGAGTTTGGAGGATGAAGAAGCGAATTCCATGGAAGAAATGGATGAGGTGATGAACTGTTAGAAGAAGAGAGATCAATGAATCAACGCAGTCACATATAACATTATATATAGATACAGCCATTCAAAGAACACCAAAAATCAATACAATTTTACTGTCGGGGAGGTCCAAATGAAACCTTATAAATAGCATAAATAGCAGCACATGCCAAGCTCAGAGGGTAATCTAATTCTGATTTCAAAACTCTCTTTATACTCACTGATTTTAACATCAGACATCAGAATATTTGGAGAGACTTCTTCCGAAATTGAGATCGAAGACCAATAAGATAACCGATAAAAATATGACCGAAAACAGCCGAATTGAAGGAGAGTACGGAAATTGTAATTATATATATTAAGCACATGGTTTAGCTAGCTCACCCCTTTATAGGAATTAGATAATCATTATTTATCTTTTATACTTTGAAATTTAAGTGGAAAATTGACTAGTGGTCGGCTCAATTTGACCTAATTGTTGATAATTTTTTTCATTTTAGTTTTTTATTCAATAAAATAGTGCTACTTTTAGTGGATGATATGATTTATCTTTCTTCGGTTTATATTTTTTTCTTTCTGATTAGACAGAGAATCTGCTTTCCTTATTTCACCACTGATTGAGGGAGAATCACGAGTTTAGCTGCGTTAATTATTGAGACTCATAGTTTCTTTTTCTAAATACTTTAATTATGAAATTATATTTAACGAAATTATAACAACTTTTTCATCAAATAAAAAGGTGAAAAACATTATATCGTCAGTTATATTTTTTTATCTGGAATTTCAGAAAATAAAATATCTGGCAGACTTGTATTAATTTACTCAATTTTTTGGAGAAGAAAGAGTGTGATATACGATTAAACTCTTTTGTAAAGAAAATTTATGAGATATGTTGTGAAGAAACGAAGGACCTAAAGTGGAAAAATTTGACCAAAGAAGAAAGATCAGAAATAGAGATAACTCTTTGATTGGTGATAGATTTGGATTTTACAGTCTATCTTTTTTTTTTTTCTTTTTTTATGGAAACTTTATTAGCTCATCCATGGGGAAAGAGTTTTTCCACGTCAACATTGTAACATTCAAGTGTTTATATGGTCTTAAGGAAAAGCATTTATAATTAGGAATCCTATTTAAAAAAAATATTAGTATGAAAATGAATTAGGTTGATATAAATTTCGATTCTCTACTTGTAAAAGAAACTCCTACGATTAAGTTAAGATAAAAAGAATAGTAGTTTTATCAATATAGGATACTCTTCTGTTAGTAAGAGTGCAGTTAGATTGTTACTGTACCTTAAGATTCAAAATTACTACATTTCTAAATAGAAGATTAGTCTTAGTCATTTTGGTTAAACTTCTAATTACAAGCTTAATACTTTCGGTCATAAAAGCTTGGTTTTGCTGGAAAGAGAATTCGGCGTTCTCAGTCACGACCCACTTTGCGTTGATGTACATATATTAATTAGGATATACTTAAATTATTTTATAAAGATGGTGAAAAATTAAAACCACCATGCATAATAAATCGATAGTAAAAAATAGGATTAATTAACGTTAAACTATTATATGGTAAGAATAAATTTATCTATAAAAGAAAATAGGTTAAATTATGTATTATTTAATTTGATATCTTTTTGTATTATATGTTATATTTTTAAGGAATAAAATTTAAATTTAAATTAATTTTATAATTTCATCTATATATATATATATATATATATATATATATATATATATATATATTATA
>Ga0209489_107918_pt1 | contig 15203 bp, 7 predicted proteins | sample SiratrowhiteBW_FD_187527 | JGI IMG/M metagenome (GOLD analysis project Ga0209489, IMG submission 187527) | Root nodule microbial communities of legume samples collected from California, USA - Siratro white BW (SPAdes) (version 2) | ecosystem: Host-associated > Plants > Roots > Nodule | place: USA... | reverse complement strand
TTAAACATAGGCGTGCTATACTTAATGTACACAAACAAGCACAACTCATACATTATCCCAAATGTATGGCATCAACTTCATCATTCAATCATTCACATCAATACTCTTTCAAACCACAAATCATATCATATTATGCAAGTATCTTTTCATCATCAAAACAATACTTCATTACTCAAAACACAGTTAAATTAATCATACTAAGTCAAAATAAACAATCAAATTCATTCAAAAACAATTCCTCGATCAATCATGCATAAAGGTATATTTTATTCAATAACTGATCTCAAACTTCTAAAACATTTCAAAGTCTTATCACAAGTCATATTCAATCCATCAAACAACAATCAAAATTTCTTGCATACTATTTTCTAACATCATTACTCCAATAAGGTCTATTAATCATACAAAAATCAAGATAATCAAACTTATTCAGTGCTCAAGGACCAGTTAAACCTGCAAGAAAGACTTGAGCACTGATAGTCACATATTCAAGTTTTTATCTTTGAGTTCTATTTAAAAATAACTAAATAGTATAAAAATAAGTTACTAGCTTCCCTTACCTGGTGACAATTTCCGAAAACAATTCCTCCAAACTAGCTAGTGGCACTAACCCAATCTTTAGAGATCTAGAACAAGTCATCAGAACAAAACCAAATTTCAGTATAATCTTAATTAAGTTGAGAGAAATACTTTTCTCAACTGTCCCTACTAAGATTGATGACAAAAGCCTAAGGAAAAATAGAGATTAAGGAATCTTTAGAGCAAATATAAACTTACTCTGTTTAAGATTCTGATCGGTTAGAAATGATCCTTAACTCCTTAACTACTACAGGATATATTTAGATTTTAAGACAAATGATGTATGGATAGAAAAAAACTAGAGAGAAGGGAAAGAGATTTTTGAGAAAGTGAGAGAGAGAGGCACAGGGAGGTGCATGGCGTTACAAAAGATGATTTCCAATTCTTTAAAAAGATTTACAAGCATATTAATTCAACACTCTTAAAATTATAAAATAATCTTTAAATATACACATATAATTATAATTGATTATATATTATAAATTTAAAATATAATTAATTATATGTTATAAATTTAATATATAATAAATCATAAATATATATAATATAATAATAATATTGTGTAAATTTAGCATAAAAAATTAATAAATTTAATTTATTAATTATATTTAACAATTTAATAATATTTTATTAAATTAAATTTAAATAAAATTAATTGTATTATTAATTTTTTAAAAAATAAAACTATTAAAATTAGCTAAATTAAAAATTTATTATTTTTAATTATTTTTAAATTTAAGGATAAAAATGTAATTACAAAATTTTATTTATTAAAACTAATTTATATTTATCATATCATTTATAAAATTTTATAAATATATTTTTTAAATCTCTCTAAATCTCATCATTTATCCATTAATTCAAATAATCTTATTATCTATACATAGTTCAGTTAAATTCATCTAAATTTAATTTTCTAAATCTACTCTCTGAGTTAAATAAAGTCTAAAATATATATTAAAAAATCTAGCACTTCAATCACCTGATACAGAAAGGGTTATCATGAAGAACCCATATATACGCAACAAGTCTTCGTATTTAGAAGGTGACATCAACAACATTTAATGCATTATTTAATGACTTTTCAAGTCGTCTAAGCCTAAAATATACGTTAGAAAATCTAGCAGCTCAATCATATCAATTCATTATCCTTGTGGAAAAACTTTCATCAGCAATTAATTTTCCATAGTTAGATTGGATCAGTTGACTCACCCATGGCTTCATCACGGGAAGCTTCAACTTTATGGACACGTTACTTGGGAGATAAGCTTGTTATCGTTGAATTTTAATATAAATTAAAATAATTTATTTTAATATATGATTAAAATAAATATTAATATGTATTTATCATTTTAATTATTTATTTACAAAATGTAATTATTAATAAAAATAAATTATATTATAAAATGTTAATTGAGAAACTATAGTGATATAATAGATTATATAACTTTTTTTTTTTTTCAAATTTCTTCTCAGTTTTGAGTGAAAAGTTTGAATGTTAATATTTTCTTGATTAACGTGTTTATTCTTTTTGGATTTACACTTCACCTCATTTTTCATGAAACAGTGTATTTACGTATTTTGAAACAAACAGATTGTAAAAGAGAGGAATTAAATATTAGCAAAGCGATTGAAAAGCGTAGCTAATGGTTATCAATATACTTTGACTCCAAAATGCTCTAGTTTGACCAAATAGCTTGAGGAAACAAAGTGACATGGTTACTCTTATAGTCAAGAGACACGAGTATCTTCCAATATCATGTTGTCTTGATTTTATCCATCCTATTTGTAATTAAACTTTTTTAGGTCTGTAATTTTTTTAAGGTCAATGTTCCTAATATTTATCTCATTTTGTTAATTATTATTTTAATTTAGCAATTATTTAGTCGTAATTATTTGTATTAAGATTTATTAGATATACCTTCATATTTATTTTAAATAATGTATTTATTTTAATTATGGTAAAATCTTCACGAGATAAAAATATTTCAATTTATTTATTGATATTTGTATTTTATTATTCCTCGTTAATCATGAGCTTTAAGATTTGTTCGAGATAGGTTTTAAAAATCCTACCTATCACTATAAGTATGATAGATGGAAAAATCATGGATGAACAAACTTAACTTAACAATTTGTACTACATTGTATTCTTATTTTTGTTTTTAAACTTACCACTTTTAATATCATCGTGACTTTGGGAATATCTTGTGATTTGCATTGATTTATATAATTTTCTTATACCTAATTCATTTTATTGCAAAGTGAGTTGTTGTTTTGCGTATTGAATAACATAAGACTACAATCTTTTCACGAGTTCGTCATTCCTTTATTGAGTGAGACATTGTCTTTATGAAAAATCTTTATTTTGTTACGTTGATTTTTTTATAAATTAATAGCAGAGTCAATGTCACGAGTTTTGATTCTGAGTGGAGCAAGATACAGATTATTGCTAGTTACATAATTATCCTATAGTGTAGGCCAAGTGAACCGAATCACAATCAAAGAGTTTGACTCCTAGTGGGATAACTGCTAAGAGAGAGATTATTGTTAGGTGCATTTGTTGTCCCATGGTGTAAACTAAGTGGGCCAAGTCACAATTGAATCATGAGACTTGGGTTGTTATGCTCTTAGATAGAATGAGGCACACCCTGATTATCAACTTTAACTTCTGATTTGGTGATAAGTGTTTGATCCAACAATTCTAAGGCTTTTATGTCTAAATGGCTTAGTTGGAGCTTTTACTAACTGGTAGTTGTAGGGATTTTACATATAAATGGCTCAGTTAGAGCTCTTAGTGACTGGACATCATAGTATTATTACGTCTATATGACTCACTTAGAATTCTTAGTGATTAGTCATCGTAAAGTTCTTATGTAAATGGCTTGGTTAGAGCTCTTATTGACTTGTGTTGTAGAACGTTTACATCTAAATGGCTTAGAGCTCTTACTGACTGGTTGTTGTAGGGATTTTACATTTAAATGGCTTGGTTAGAGCTCTTCTTGACAAGTTGTTGTGGAGCTCTTACATCTGAATGACATAGTGTCTGTTGTACACACTCAGTGTGTGTGTGTGTCAAATGAACTTTATTGTGTGGTTGCCTCATTAGAACATGTTTTCTAAGTTCTTAGAATGGTTCCTCCATCTTATATATGAACAAAAAAGAATATAGTTTAACAATACTATTATGTCAATAAATTTTAATTTGAATATGAGATATCAATACCTATTCAGGTAGCATAGAGGAATAAAAAGAGTGAGTCCCTAAGACTGTTCATGGAAAGATTTGGTAAGTTATCATTGTAAATACGCAATCTTAACCCTAAAGTGGTGTTGCACCATCTTATGATAACACTCAGACCGAGACCATTTGCTGATAGCTTATGGAAAAAGCTAACACTTGATCGATGAATTAAGACGAAGGGCAGCGAAATTCATGCAGTTAGAAGAGTTGAGAGAGTTCCGCAACCAAGTGCGAGTGGAAAGTAGTTCAGATAAGGCGAAAACCAAAGAAAATATCGGAACACCCAAAATCCCACAGTATACCCCACTTAATACAAATAGAGGTAGAATACTAGATTAAGCGTTAAGTGTCGAGCACCTCCTAGCATTGTGAAATGTTCCCACTCCTCATAATGCTAACACAACAAACATTGTAGATACCATCAGAACTAAGAACTATGGTCACACAACGGACGAGTGCATAGCCTTAAAGGACAAGATAGAAGAACTTATACGCGATGGACATCTCCAAAGATTCGTCTGATATGGATGTCAAAACTCCTATCACTCCTTGAGAAATAGGGGAGATGACTCATCGTAAGCCAACCGCTCGCACCCAGACCATTGACAAAGATCTTAGCGAGCACACTGATGGGAGAACGAGGACGCAGATCACCTCGCCTTTTAACGATCAGAAGAAGAAAATCAAAGAGTGACGTGGGGTAATCAACACATTTGCAGGAGGATTTACTAGAGGAGGATCCTCTGAAACAGTGCAAAAGAAGCATCTAAGAATAGTCCAGTTTGTAAATGCACTAATTGCTCACATAAAGTAAAGGATGTCATTGATAACGTTCATAGATGCTGACTTCAAGGCCATTGATCCTTCACAAGATCATCCCATGGTCATAACAGTAGAAATAGAGAACTTTACTGCAATGAAGACCTTGGTGGAGTAGGGGAACTCAGTAGATATTCTTACTGGGAAACGTTTAAGAAACTGCGAATTCCAGAAACAGAAGTTCAACCTTATGATGACCATATTTTACGGTTATCGGGAGAAAGGGTTGAAACACGAGGGTATATTGACTTATACACAAAGTTTGGTGAAGGAAGCATGATGAGCAGAACAATTCGAGTCTGATATCTCTTCGAGGATGCTAACACCTCGTATAATGTGCTGCTTGGGTGTCCTTCCTGAACCAACAGGGTGCAATTGTCTCCACCCTTAGCTTAGCCATGAAATTCCCTTTGCCCTTGATTCATATTGTCTCGGTTCATGTTGACCAATATACAACTCGGTAATGTTACATGGCAAGTTTGAAGATGGTGCCACTTAGAATCCATGAGGAGAGCTAAGAAAAACAAGGAACAAGGGGAGAATATATGTCAACATGGTCAACCTAAACTTGCGAACCAATGTGGTTCATATGGAACCAGACGAGGAGGTGATGGCCATCCCTCTACGAGAGGAGGATAAAACCATGAAGGTGGGAAGTTTGTTAAAAGAGGATAAAGTCAAGCAAATCCATCAAGTCCTTCTAAATAATGCTTATATGTTTGCATGGACGGTGACGGATATTCCAAGGGTCGACTTAAATGTCATGACCCATAAGCTATCAATTTTTAAATAAGCACGACCAGTGGATCAAAATATACGGAATCTGGGTGAAGAGAAAAGAGGAACTGCCCAAGAAGTGGTCAATAAGCTATTAAAGGCAAACTTTATTGGTGAAGAGCAATACACAACTTGGCTAGCAAATGTGGTAATGGTTAAGAAACAAAAAGGTAAGTGGCGTATGATCACGAATTACATGATTTGAATAAAGCCTGTCCCAAGGACACGCATCCCTTGCCTTCTATAGATCGACTAGTTGACGGCGCTACTGGGCATCACATGATGAACTTTCTTGACACTTATTCAAGGTATAACCAAATCGGATGCACCCTCGAGATAAAGCCAAAAGAGATAAAGCCAAAATGACGACCGATGATGCCAACTACTACTAGGAGGTAATGCCTTTTGGCCTGAAGAATGTCGGGACGACATACCAGAGGCTTATGGACAAAGTTTTCAAGAACCTAATAGGTCGAAGTGTAGATGTTTATGTGGATGAGGCAGTAAGGAAGTATAACATGACACTAAACCCTGAGAAGTTTCCTTGGTTTCATGTTGAATCATAGAGGCATCGAGTTAAATCCCGATAAGTGTCAAGCCATTTTTGACATAAGAAGCCCGAAGAATGTGAAATAAGTCTAGAGACTAATTGGCAAACTAATCACCCTATCTCTGTTTATGCCGAAGTTGGCCGACAAGACAAAAATGATCATTCAACTTTTGAAGAAAACATCTAAGTTCCAGTGGACTTAACAATGTGAAGATATATTCTCACAGATTAAAGAATTTATTGCCTCACCCCTAGTCATACAGAAGCCAATACTTGAGGCAACCTTGTATTATTACTTGTCGGTTTCAGACGAAGCTACTAGCTCTGTGCTAGTACAAGAGGTGGACAAATAGCAAAGATCAATGCATTTTGTCAGCTGAACACTGAAAGGAGACAAAAGGCAATATCAAGTAATTGAAAGGGTAGCTTTAGCCTTGGTACATACAATAAGACGTATGCGACCATATTTCCGAAACCACTCCGTCATTGTCAGGACCGACTACCCATCATGAAAATTATGTCAAAATCAGACTTGGCAAGACAAATGATTGGATGGTTAGTGGAGCTATCGGAGTATGGGATCAAGCACGAACTAGAAGGCCTATTTAAGTCATAGCGCTTCTCTGACATAGTGGAATTGAGCCTAGAACCAAGTCCTACAGAGGATGAAAGTTGGACATTACATGTAGACGGATCGTCTAATACAAGGGGAAGTGGAGCAAGATTCGTGCTAAAAGGACCTGGAGATACTTTGGTTGAGCAATTATTGCATTTTGACTTTAAAACAACTAACAATAAAGCCGAGTATGAGGCATTGATGGGGGAATTCCAAGTCAAAGACCCCTTGATGATGCAATACTTTCACAAGGTGACCAATATGTTGTCTCAGTTCCAAAGTGCGAAGATATAACATATTAAGCGAGAACATAATGCACATGCTTATTTGTTATCCAAACTGGTCAGCACCAAGAAGAAGAGTCATCACCACTTAGTTATCTAGCAAAATCATACCATACACTAGTGGAACAAACACATTCTACAATAGGAAAAAACAATGGTTAAAACATAACCGATGTAAACAAAAATGTGGTGACATTTTTGAAATTATGTGCAAATATATTATAGCGGTTGAACTCCCGATCGTTTTAGTATATCCCTACTACAACGGTTGACCTCCCAACCGTTGTAGTATTTTCATACTATTGTAGTTGTGATCTTCCAAATGTTGTAGTATCATCTGTTTTAATCCTCATGTATTGTTTATTAACCTAATGTTTTTATTGTTTCATAATTTGTCTTTCCCTCTCACGTCGTTGAGTCTCTCTAGTACGTTTTCTGTTCTTCTCACTCACAATCTGGTTGGTTCCTTCATTGCCTTCATCTACTTTCGTTAGCATTTCTTCGTCTACTCACGCTCATTTGGTTTGCTAACTTTTTTATGTTCCAGGTTTTTGAGGATGTTATACATTTTGTGCATGATCTTTTCTCCATTGTGAATGCTTGGTTCGACACCCCTTACCACTTCTCTTTGCAAGAGGTTAGCAATTTTGTAAAATTCAATAAAAATAGTTAAAAATTTATCTTTGACCCAAATTTTTTATCAGCAACTTGATTTAGTGTATATTTGATGGTAGAGTTCTTACGTTGTATAGATCTATCATTAATTTCTGAGTTGCAAACATTTAGTACGAAAATACTTTAAATGGTCATAACTTTTGATAGAGAGCTTGGATTAAGACACTCCAAAAATGAAAGTTTCTCGAAATGGCTTAACGAAGTTCGTGGACAATACCCAAAGGGGATTTGAAATCCATAATTTTTCCAAAATTTCATCGTTTACTATTTATTTATTATTTATTTAGTATGTTTCACATATTTTTTCTATTTCACATATCTATACTTGTCAGAAATTTTTGGAAATTTTTGTGGTGTTTCATTGTACGAATTAGAGACGTTATCAAAGAATTCTAGAAATTTTTTATTTTTTTTTAAATAGAGATATGTGCAACTTCTGTAGTATCTCGATATTATAGCAGTTGCCCTATCCAACCGTTGTAGTATCTCAATATTACAGCGGCTGTCCTATGCAACCATTGTAGTATCTGAATATTACAACGATTGTCCTATCCGACAGTTGTAATTTTTCTCACTTTGGCAAAAGGTGGGTGTATTACAGCGGTTTGTCAAGAAACCGAGGTGGTATCTCTCATATACTACAACGGTTGTTCAACCGCTGTAGTATGTCCAAACTTTCTACTGCGGTGGAATCTACAGCGGTTCCAGAATCGATGTTATATGCCATACAAAACCAGTGTGAAAGGTGGGTTTTCCACTAGTGATACCCAGTGTCACTCCTGAAACTGAATGTATGGGTCACAGAGGATGACGCATGGATAACATCCCTCATGCAATATATTTAAGGTAGGGTAAATGCAAAGAAGAGGAGGAAGAGATCATTAGGCACAAAAGTGCTCGCCACACCATGATAAGGGACAAACTATACAAAAGAAGCCACTTTTACCCTCTTTTAAAATCGTTTTAAAGAAGCTTCATAATTTCCTAGAAATACTTCCAATTTGACCTTATTGGATTATAAATGGAAGAACAAGTATCTTTACACAACATCAGAACAATGAGAGCCAACATGAATACATGAGGTTCTTACTTTCCATAGTTGTTACATGAGTTCAAAAGGTCTTCTTAGCAAACTTGATACTGAAACAAAGGAAACCACTTGGACATGGGTTTCGTACCTTTTAAAGAAGCTTCATAATTTCCTAGAAGTACTTTCAATATGGCCTTATTGGATCATAAATGGAAGAACAAAATTTTTTACCCATCATTGGAATTGTTTTTTTTTTTTCATAATGAGTGCCAAAATGAACACATGAAGTTCTTACTTCCATATTTGTTACACGAGTTCAAAATTCCTTCCTAGCAAACCTAATACCGAAATAGACGAAACCACCTGGGTGTGGGTTTCATACCTTTTAAAGAAGTTTCATAATTTCCTATAAGTACTTCCAATTTGACCTTATTGGATCATAAATGGAAGAACATGCCATTTTACACAACATTAGAACAATGAGAGCCAACATGAACGCATGAGGTTCTTACTTTTCATATTTGTTACATGAATTCAAAAGTCCATTTTAGTAAACCTGATATTGAAACAGAGGGAACCACTTGGACGTGGGTATGATATCTTTTGACGGACCTTCATAATTTCCTGGAAGTATTTCTAGTTTGATCTTATTGGATTACAAATGGAAGGGCAAACTTTTTTATACAACATTAGAACTGTATTTTTTTAATAATGAGTGCCAATATGAACGCATGAGGTTCTTACGTCCATATTTGTTACATGAGTTCAAAATTCCTTTCCAGCAAACCTGATACCAAAACAGAGAAAACCACGTGTGACACCTTTTAAAGGATCTTCACAATTTCGTGGAAGTATTTCTAGCTTAACCTTATTACAAATGGAAGGACAAACTTTTTTACACATTATTAGAACCGTGTTTTTTTTCATAATGAGTGCCAACACGAATACATGAGGTTCTTACTTTCTATAATTTTTTACATGAGTTTAAAAGTCATTATCAACAAACATGATACTAAATAGAGGGAACCACATGGACGTGGGTGTGATACCTTTACGTCGCCACTTGCAAATTCTCTTATTCCTCCGCTTTTGCGCATTAAAAAATCCAACCTTTAAAAACGACAACTCTCTCTTCTTAACACCCAAACCCTAACTTTCCTAAACTCATTCTTGAACCTAAACCTAATCATCTCACTGTACTTCCACCATCACCGTTGAAATTTCTTTTCACTCATCTTTCTATCTCCTTGTAAACACAATCCTTGAAAATCCTAGCTTCTTTCTCCGTTTTCTATCCTTCAACACGATCTCTCCTCGCTCACCTTCAAATGCCTTCGTTCAGTTTTCAGACTTTTTTGTCTTCTCAAATTTGAACCCCAATTTAAAACGCAAAATGCAAGAGTGCCTAAGAAAAGAGGAAAGAAAAGAGTTAAGCGGGAAAACTAAAAGTAAATGTAAACATGCAAGCACAAGTAAATAAAAAATTATTTCTTTTTAACACGTAAGAATGTCAAATGGAAGTAACTTAAAAAGCAGTGTCAAAATATCATTTCCCTTCAAAATATTGCATAGAAAGAGATCGCCTAACTAAAGATAAATATAGTAGATGATACAAGACTAAGGTTAACAGTTGGAAGATGGGAATATAAATAATTATGGTTTTTGATGCTGGAATATATAGGAAATTGAGGTTATAAGGGATAGACGATAGTACAATTCAGATTTTATATCAATGACTTAGGTGTATGATCTATGCTTTTACTCATTAGAAAATATGGAGCTACAATAAAGGTATTTGATAAAGAATTTATTAGATACCTTGTTAATGATCTAAGTGTAGAACCACTAATCCTTGTATTCGTCTTAAAGAACTAGATGATACAAACTGTATAGGACTTTGGATGAACTAAAGCATATATGGCAAATAGACGAACCAATATAGATAAGTCTTCCTTTAATTTGAAGATTTTGATTTACGGGTTTGATAGATGAGTGAAGAATATGAATTAAGAAGATTTTTCTAGAGAACATCTCTAAACACTTGAGAATAAGGACAAACTAGATATAAATATAGAGAAATATTCTTGTGTGTTTGGATGTGGGTGCGTGTGTGTGTATGCATGAATGTGTGTGTGTAGATGTGGGTGCGTCCGTGTGTGTAGATGTGTGTGGGTGGGTGTGCACGCGTTTGTATGTGTGTTAGGGTTTTATTGAACTAATTTATTTTATGTGTAAAGGTCTCTTGATCATGTTTTACCATTTTGGCATATCCATTAATGGATGATTTAGTTCCTTAGAGATTGAGATGAGTTGAAGTGTTGATGGTGGGGTTTCAATATGTGCACATGCTCATCTATCATGACTAGTCATTCTCTAATTGTCACTTTTTTATTATTATTATTATCAGTATTATTCTCAATGTTGTTCTGCAGTATGAATAAAGATTGTATAAATAACAATAATGAATATGATAATAATAATAATAATGATCAAAATCTATCATCCAAATATTTAGAAATTATTGTTCCCAAGTATTATTCCCATAAGTGTTTAGGATGACATGAGGAACAAATGATACAAATACTTTAGATTGACGGTATTAAGGAATGATCTAATGAAACTTTTTTGGAATATTGTTAAGTTGATTTTAAAAATTGAAAATTTGTTGCAATATAGTGTTTATACATATGTATATCTTACTTTTTCCTATTTTTCCTTTCGATCCATAACTATCACAGAATGGGTAGATCGAAAACTAGAATCCTTATAATAGGTGGCGATTCAACCTAAAGTTCTAAAGTTAAAAGTATAATCCATCAACGGGTGGTGGTTCTACCTAACCTCGAGAATCGAGAAGGATGGGAGATAAAAATGGAACTCCATAGATAAGCTAAGGAAAAAGGTTGACTGTCATCACCTTGATCAGTAAGAGCCTTAGTTCAAGGTCCCAACCTATGCCTTCTTCGATGATGTGGGAGGCAAAGTAGTAGGTTTCTAGTCATTCTTCTTAAACTATGAAGCTTGGACATGGGGGAAATCACCCGCTTCCCCGCTTCCAACACACGTCTGACACGGACACGCTGAGGAGGCGTGAACGAACCGTGTCAGACAAACACCTCTCCGCCGGACACGGTTCACCATCTTAGACATGTAGATAATACACAGTCAACCTCTATTGGACATGTATCTTCTACCAAAATAAAAAAATCCAAATGCAAATTGTAACAAAATATTCATAAAATCCAAAACAAATATATTCGAATCAGAAAATCGTATTGTACGAAATATTTTTATTCCTTAAATCACTCTAAAAATTCTTATAAATAATGGAAGATACAAGAGAAACGAATCAAAAAGAAAAGAGGAAAAATAGATTGTTTGTGAGAAGAAGAGTCGCGTCGCGGTGAACAACGGAGGACTCACAGTGAACATGGTGAAAACAGTAGCGGAAGATGCTTGACAATCTCCCACTGCTCTCTGGAAAACATTTTCTTTAGTGGAAGATGCTCTCTGGTGGAAGACGCTCTCTGTGGTGGAACGCTTTCTCCGGTGGAGGACGCTCTGTGGTGAAAGATGCTTGCTCTGGTGGAGGACGTTGTGGAAAGACTCTCTGAATACCCTCTTTGCGCTTTCTAGAAGGAAGAAGAGTCTTGAAAAAATGGTAACTTCATTTGAAATATTTTTTTTATTATTTTCTCGTTTGTTAAAATTTTTCTTTTTTTGTATCTTATTACTTTATGTATAATATTAATTTACGAATTTGTTTTTTATTAGTTTATTTATATATGCTGTAAATTTATTATTAATAATTATATATATTAATAATTATATTTATAAATTTTTATTATATAATACCAATTTTTTAAAAATTATTATATTTTATTTATATTTAAATTTTGAATAATATTTTTTATTTAATTTATATTTTCCAATTGTATTTAAATTTTATTATCTAATACCAGTTATTTATTTATATGTTGTGAATTTATTTATATGTTGTAAATTTATTTCAATATTTATTTAATTTTTATTATATAATATCAGTCTTTTATTTATATGTTGTAAATTTAATTATATGTTATAAATTTATTTATATAATACAAGTTTTTTTAAATTATTATGTTTTATTTATGTTTAAAATTTGAATAATATTTTTTATTGAATTTATGTTTTTGAATTTTTATTTAAATTTACATTATACTGTAAGTAATTTTTAATTTTTTGCGAGTTTTATTTTTTATATTTATATTATAAAGTAGTGTCTATTGGATAAAATTTTTGTATGTAAGTAAATGTTTTATATTTATTTTTATAGGAAATTAAGATCAATAATCAAGCTATCGAACAAGAAGATGAAACAAAACCTTTGTCGAGATATGTTTCAAAATCAAGAAAAAACTCTTGGTGGGAGAAATAATGATCAAATGCAGTTTATATTATTTTTCATTCAATGGATCTTACACTAAGGTAAGAGTTCATTTATTACAACTTAAGGGAGAAGGAGTTAGAAGTTGTCCAAAAGTGAGTTCCTCAAAACTTGTTAAGCTTAAAAAATTAGACAATGAAGCAACTTTGAAAATAGAAAATTCAAATAAAAAAAAATCTGTCTACCACATGTATCTAATGAAGGAAATCAGACAAACAAGAGCCTCAGATTAAAAGGTCCTTTGGAGTCTTCTTTCAATATTCAAGCCAGAGATACTCTTGATTGTGAAATTGTGACGATGTTTTATTCTTTAGGTTTACCATTTAATTGAGCAAGAAGTCCTTATTATAGGAGTGCATTTTCTTATGCAACTAATACTTCTAATCTTAGCGGATATGTGCCACCAAAATATAATACATTGAGAGGTCTTTTACTTTCAAAAGAGAGAATTCATGTAGAAAACTTTTTGCAACCTATAAGAAACTCATGGAAACATAAAGGGGTAACAATTGTTAGTGATGGGTGAAGTGATCCCCAAAAAGGCGACTTATAAATTTTATGGCTGTCACTAAGAGTGGACCAATGTTTTTAAGGTCAATAGATGCATCTGATGAGATAAAAAACAAAGATTTTGTTGCTAGACACATGAGAGATGTAATTATAGAAGTTAGGCCAAATAATATGGTACAAATTATAACTGATAATGTAGTTGTATGTAAGGCCGCGAGTAATGTCATAGAATTAGAATTTCGTTCAATTTATTGGACTCCTTGTGTAGTGTACACCTTGAATCTTGCATTGAAAAATATTTGTGAAGCAAAAAATACGGAAAAGAATAGTATTGCTTATGATCAATATTCTTCGATCTCACAAATTGCTGATCATGCTACCTTTATTAAAAATGTTATTGTTGGGCATTCTATGAGAATATCAATTTCAATAGCTTCAACTTATTAAAGTTGTTTTATATTGCTCCAACAAGATTTGCTTCAACTATAGTCATGCTAAAAGGGTTTAGAAGTTTGAAAAGAGGACTTCAAGAGGTGATTATTAGTGATGAATGGTCGTCTGAGAAAGAAGATGACGTGGCTAGGGCACAATCGGTGAAAGAAATTTTGTTGAATGATAATTGGTGGATGAAGGTTGATTACATACTTGCTTTTACTGCCTCTATTGATGATGTTCTCAGAAAACAGATACAAATATGGCTACTCTTCACTTACTATATGAAATGTGGGATTCAATGATTGAAAAGGTGAGAAAGGTCATATTTCAACATGAAAGAAAGACAGAAGTTGAACATTCACCATTTTACGAGGTAGTAAACTCAATATTAATTGATCGTTGGACCAAGAGTAACACATCTCTTCATTGTCCTGCTCATTCTTTAAATCCAAGGTACTGCTGCTAAATTATTTTATGATTATATTCGTTGTGTTTATCTTATTTATAATATTATAAATTTATAATATTATGTTAATTTTTTTTTATATTTATAATGTTGTAGATATTATAGTGATGAATGGTTAAGTGAAGATTCACAAAGACTTGCTCCACAGCAAGATGGCGAACTTACTCATGAGCGGAAGAAATGTTTTATGAGGTACTTTGATGATCCAGGTGTAAGGAGAAAAGTAAATATAAAATTTGCAAACTTTTCAAATAAAGAGAAGATTTTCGCGATGTTGATTCTTTAAGAGATAGAGGTAAAATAGATGCAAAAACATGGTGGATTGTTCATGGAGCTCATGCAACAGCACTTCTGAAAATAACTCTTAAGCTAGTTGGACAACCATGTTGTTCTTCTTGTTGTGAAAGAAATTGGAGTAGTTACTCTTTTATACATTCTTTGAAAAAAAGAATAAGATGACACCTAAAAGGGTAGAGATCTAGTTTATGTTTATAGTAATCTTCATTTTCTCTTAATAAATTCCTCAAAATACAAAGAAGATAAAATTAAATTGTAGAATATTATAGGAGATGACTTTTCATTGAATGTCAATGAAATTCTTAAAATTGATAGTTTAGCTCTTGCTGAACCATAATTAGAAGTTGCATTTTTCAATAAAGATAAAATATAGAAGTTATATAGTTTATTAGACTTTTTTTATAAAAGTTCTTTTTTTACATTATTAATTATATTGATATATTTTAATAAATTCATATATATATATATATATATATATATTTTTTTTTTTTTTTT
>Ga0209489_107917_pt1 | contig 15205 bp, 7 predicted proteins | sample SiratrowhiteBW_FD_187527 | JGI IMG/M metagenome (GOLD analysis project Ga0209489, IMG submission 187527) | Root nodule microbial communities of legume samples collected from California, USA - Siratro white BW (SPAdes) (version 2) | ecosystem: Host-associated > Plants > Roots > Nodule | place: USA... | reverse complement strand
GTAATTACAAAAAAAAAAATATAGTTTTGATTTTCTAAAGTGAGAAATTAAACCAAATTTGTTTATATTTTGCTCAAGCACAAAAAATAAGAGGAAAGTAAAATAAATATTTATCTAATCTTAAAAAAATAAGAGAAATTAATAAAAAAAACAAAATTCTAGATTCAAACTACAAAGAAATTTATTTTTTTATTATTATTTTTTTCAAATAACCACGAAATTAAAATAAAACTCGAAATTTTTTTTTCAACATGGTTAGAAACTTTCCTTCCCCTCTTTTTTTTTGAAATAAAATTTTCACCCAAACGAAATTGGGTGTTGACATCACCAATAAAAAAATGAAATTTTATGACAACATACGATGTTAGAAGAAAACCGCTATAAACAAAAATAAAACAACAATTTTGTAAATAAATAAAAACATATTACATCGGTTAAAGAGTAATCGATATAATAGAAGACATTATAATCGACGTAGAAAATAGTCAACAATTTTTTATTTAAAAACAATTATGCAAATCACTTATTACATTGTTTTTTGGTTCAACTAATGTAATAAAGTGACATTCTACATCGGTTATGAGCTCCAACCGATGTAAAAAGTGATTATGCATGCTCTGATTAAAAACATATTTTGGCACAAACTTATTACATCGGTTATTTTAGCAACTGATGTAATAGGTGTATTTTTTTAACCTAACATTTTCACTGTTTTTATTATTTGTCTTTCCCTCACGCTGTTGAGTCTTTGTTGCTTGCATTCACTGCTGTTGAGTGTTTGTTGTTGAGTTTTTGCCCTTGAGTCTCTGCTGCTTGCATTCTTTGCTAGTTGTTCTCATTGTTTCACCCTCATTTGGTTTCTTCTTTGGTAGTTTTAGTCCACTTCACTTTATTCGTATTTCGATGTGTGTAGTTTCTTTGTTTAACTTGTTTTTACGTTGATGTCGTAGATTACTAAGGATGTCATAGCAGTGACTTTACTTGACGCATAGCCTATCTCCACCGTGAATGTCTGGTTCTACCTCTACCCTTTTTCTGCTTCGCTTTGTAATAGTTTAACATTTTTGTACAATTGATTAAAAATAGTTAGAAATTTATTTTTTATCCAAATTTTTTAACAACAACTTCTTTTAGTATATATTTGATAGTAGAATCCTTACATTGTATAAATTTACCATAGATTTTGAATTTTCAAAATTTAGAACGAAAAAACTTCAAATAGTCATAACTTTTGATAGAGAGCTTGGATTGAGACATTTGAAAATAAAAGTTGCTCGAAATAAGGTAAAGAATGCTAGCCAACTTTCGAAGGGGGTTGGGCCTCCAAAATTTCTAAAATTTCATCATTTACTATTAGATTTTTTTTTATTTTTTTTTTAGTATTTCTGAGCTATTTTCTAGATTTTACGTTTTTACTTCACATATTTATAGTTGTAAAAAGTTTTAAAACTGTTTTGGTATTTCCTTGTACGTGTTAGAGATTTATCAACCCATTATAATTTTTTCTTTTAAAAAAAGAGATATTGGTTGCAACTTACAACCAATGTAATATGTCGCTTTTTTTGCCCTTCTTAAATTTTCTTTTACATAAATTATATATAATCAATATAATAGATGTATCTTTTACATCGATTGAAGAATCGATGTAAAACATTATGGACTATTTACACTATGGACATTAACATCAGTTGTAAAAATCGATGTAGAAAGTTTCCCAAAACCAATGTAAAATCTTATTACTAGTGATTACAATTGAACGTCTCTTTACATATGACCTCCTCCAATTCTCTCTTCATTTACAAAACAAATCAAGATTAAAAAAATTCAAATATTTGAACTTCCATAATATGTTTCTGAATAATTTGTCTTATTTCCATTTTTTATAGGTCAAGCTCTATCTCTAATCACTTTTTAGTACATATTTTAATTTAGTGTTTGTTCATGTCAAATATAGATATAATTTACATCCAAACTAGTAGTTTGAATAGTTTTAATTTTTCACTTCTAAAAACATGAATATGGGATTTCAAAAGAAAAACCAAACACGTATTTATCTAGATTCCCACTTTTAAAATGTAAACTCTTTTAATACCATTTCATTGTTTTAGTAAATTTTAATTGACAAAAGATGAGTAATTGTACACCGTTGTCTTTTAAGTACTAATATTTTTAAAGTAAAATTTGGTGTAGGTCTCCATTTTTAAAAAATAATGGTTCAAGACTTTTATATTTAGAAACGATTAATTTTGTGAGTCATTGGTATTCTAATGTAATTCTTCGAACATATTCAAATTCATTCAAATCCAATATAATAATATAATCTAATTTTTAAATATATTCAAATTCATTTAAATTCAATATAATAACATAATAATTAAAGCAGTGATAAAATATTTTAAATACATGTTTACTTACCAATTATGTCACTATATTAAAAAATTTATGATTTTTATTTTTTCAATTTTTTTCAAAATTTGTCTTTGTCCCTATAACTAATAATAGTAGAATAATTCTTAATTAATACAACGATTGAATAATTATATGGACTCCAACAATTGAGAGTGACTTTAAACTTTTTTAGAAGGACTTTTAAGAGTGAAAAATGAGAAGAAATATTGAAATGAGTTTCTTTAAAAGTTAAAATTAGTTTTGTACAAATTATTCTATATAACTTTTTCATATGATTTTTCTAAATTTTTAACTTTTGTACATAAACTCTTTATTTCTTTTTTCTCTTAGAAGTTTTATTGAGAAGTTTATTTAAACATATTGATGATCCACAAAAAGGATTATTCATTAGTTCACATTTTCTCCTTATAATTGAAAATCATGTCAATAGGATAAATCAGCAAAACCATTTGAAATATAAAGAATCATAAGTAAGTCGTTGACTACTTAATAATTTAATTGTATTAACATAACTTATTAACATTATTGTCACCTTCAAATACATGATGCATAACCCTCACATGATATTTCATAAGATTGGAAAGATTCTGTATAAAGGTTTGTTCCTAAACTCACCCAACATAAATGTTACTAGGTAACATGCAAAAAGTATGTTAAATGGTGCGGATGAACTCCTTCAAGGTGATAAAAATTGTTAACAGAGGTGTCAAAACGGGTCTAAAGGCTACCTAATAAATTTGTATAGAACCATTCTATAATGGGCTTCAATTTTTTAGGTTTTTTTATAGTTTTTATTTTTATGTTATATTGAGCCAACGAGTCATTTAAATATGTACTTTAAAATTTAATTCATGCTAATGGAATTAATTTTAATTTTAAATACAATTATTATATATTCCAATATATGTATATATTTTAATAAAATAATATTACTTTTATTTTTAAAATATATTTATTATTTTATACTAGTGTTATACCTAAACTATCATCTAATCAAGATAGAAGAAAATAAGTATTGGGAGAAGAAATATTTCCTTCTCTAAAGAAGTCTGAATTTCAATCAAGATGTTATAGACTTTCAAAGTTCTAAAAATAAATTAATAATAATGTATATGAGTTAGATCTACCACGTGATTATAATTTTAGTTCTATATTTAATGTGAGTGATCTAACTACTTTTGATGCAAATTATAAAAGTTCATGGATATATTTTTTTCAAAAAGGTGAAGATGATGAGTGTATGAATAATAACAAAGAAAAAGATTGAGAATAAAGCATTCTAAGGAGAATGACTGGAGCATGACAGGTGAAGATGTTCATGGTCACATAAATAGTTTCATAGTTTGTTTATTTTTGTATTTCTTGGACTTGTAGATTGTAGGATTAATGTGACATAAGCATGTAGAGTATGTCACAAACATTGAAAATACAAAGATAATATTGGTCCTTGATCTGATCAAATTTTAATTTCCCTCTCATTTTCATTTTTAAATCATTTTTATCACATGAGAATTTAAGAGATTTGTTAGAGCAATCATTATTCTAGAATCTTATCTTGGTTCTTAAAAGTCAAATAGTTTTTAGAAAAAAAACATGTTACCTTCTCAAATGGAACATCACTTCTTCCATTCTCATAAGTTTTCTCACCATTTTCATTTTCTTTTTTGTTTTAGTTTTAATTATTATATCCTTTACTTTATTCAATTTTATCCTCTTAAATCCATTTCATTTATGGTTTAATGTTATGTTTCTATGTTGTTTCCCATTTGTATTTTACATATTTCTTGTACTTAAATTATGATTCTATTACGATTTTTTAATTCTCATATAATATTGTGTATGATTCATGATCTTATTTATGATTTAAAACAATTAAGATATTCAATTCCTGTTTCGTTTATGTTTCATATACTTTAAGTTTTCCCATGCTTGTATGATTCTTATCATTTCGGTCTAAATCTATGGAGATTATGAAACATTTGACTTGAGTTGAAATTTATATATTAATTCTGTAAATATGTCACAAACCATAATTTTCACTGGAGTTTCAGTGGCTAAATTCCTAATTTTGTTGTAAAATTGTTTCTAGTTCAGTTTTAAGTTTTAATTCAATAATTTTAGATTTTCTTGATCGATAAATGCTTTTGTATTTAGAAACTTTAAATAGTGTTTGAAATATAACTTTGAATAGTGTTATAAATATTTTGATAGCTTTAATATTCTAATATAAGCTATGTTTTAATATTCTGATAGCTTTATTAACTAACATAAATGATGCTGTCATCCAAAATACTATTTTTCATTATACAAGATTACCTCCTTTAATTAACTTGATATCATAATGTCTTACAGTATTAATGATCATTCTTTATAAAACTAAAACTAAAGAACAAAATCAATAGATAAATTATATTTAACACGTTTTGTTATGACATAAAACTAATATTATTTATCATAATAAAAAAAGACAAATTGTTAAACATACAAAATTTGAGTAGTCTAATCTCACCAATCTATTCATGATAATGTAATATAATCTTGATAAGATAATCCTATCATATTAAATAATACTAAGTGTTGAAATAAGTGTGAAAAATATATTTTTTTAAAAGAACATTCATTCATTAAATTGTCAAACTATAAAATGTCATCTAACCTCAAAATGTGTAATCATTGTGCAATTTCAGACAATGCTCATAATAAGGTGACGCTCATAATAAGTTGTGTAGATTAAAAACACAATGTTTAAGATGCAAATTTAATTTTTATGATACATTTTACTTACCAATTCTTATATAAATTTTGATATAGCTAACAAAACCATTATAAACAAAATCATTATAAGATTACATGCTAAATTTGGTTTTGTTAGTATAAGAAAAGGAAATTTAGTAATAATAATACTTTATATGTAATAAGTTTGCTATTATACAAAGTAATGTCAGATAACAATATCAACCTTATGTCAGCCAACAATTTCTCTATCTTGTCTAACATGAACCACAAATTAAGATGTTATCTTCATATTCGTATTTAACACACTTATAGATATTAGTTCTTATAAAATTATTAAATTTTATTTTTTATTTTAATCATTCTTATATTAAAAATCATTAGTTTTGATTTTCACAGTACCTTGAACAAAATATCAAATGATGTGATATGATATAATTGCAACACATTTTAAGAAAAAAAAAACAAAGAATAAAAATAATTGTTTTAAATTTTGTAAATAAAAATTCTCTAATTTTACAAAGATTAAAAACATATAAAATTTTAACCGAAATTTTCCTCCAAACAACTATATATTTTCAATTAATTTCTTAACACTAAATTATTCAAACACATTCATTATTTATTTTATTTTGAAAATTAACTATTAGCTCACGGATAATTACTTTATCCACTATACAAACGGTTTTCTATACTTAAAATTTTTTAATATACTAACAATATTTTTATTATTTTTATTTTAAAATTTACTTATTAAATAATTTTTAATATCTCATTTTAACAAACTAATTAAAAATAAAATAAATAATTATTTATATTTATCGTTTAAAAAATAATTCCTAGCATCATTTTATTATTGTTAAAAAAATATATTATATCTTTTAAAAATATTATACATATCACAAAAATATTTCTATATGTGAAAGAGAAAAAATTATTTAATAAATAAATTTTAAAATAAAAGTAATAAAGATATTAAAACCATTTGTATAGTTCACGTCACATGTGTATTTACGATATTCTACATAAGAAAACATAATCCATTCTCTTAACTTCTCACATTGGTCGACGCGAGTGTTCATAACAGACTCTGTAACGACGATGTTCATACTATAGATAGAGAGAAGATGCAAACGTTAGAAATGAATCTGTTCACACACCCTTACGTTCAGCTTCGTTTCCCTTGCAACCGCTACCCCACCTTCTCCGCCTCCTGCAGAACCCAAAAGACAGCAACCGCCAAAACAGAGAAGGCGCTTCTCACTGAGTCATTTGATCAAACACGTTGCGCGCAACCTCTCTCCAAGAAGAAGAAGAAGAGGGTCTTCTTTTTGGACGTTAACCCGCTCTGTTACGAAGGAAGCAAGCCCAGCTTGCACTCCTTCGGGCGCTGGCTCTCTCTGTTTCTCGCTCAAGTCAGCCTCACTGACCCCGTCATTGCTGTAATCTCCCTAACCCCACTTGTTTGTGAATTTAGATGCAAGGGCTTGCTTTTTGGTGATGGGTTCTCTTATTGGAATTTCAAACTAACCTTTAATACACCCATCTTTGTTATGGTCTAATGGGATGAATTTCCCTATAAAAGCTTTAAAGAAGAAAATTGTAAAGAAAAGTGAAACACCCTTCTTCGCTTAAGTACTAAAAATAATCTTTTTAGAGAATATTGGAGATGCTGATACAAGCTTGTAGTAGTTGTTATGTTAGATAGTTAGCTGCTGTTACTATGCTTTCTTTACAGTAGTTTAGCTTTCTGTCATAACTGTTCTTCCATTAGTTTTCTGTTGTAACTGTGAGTAATTCATTTTAATTTATGAATAAACTTATTTCATTTTTTTTTTTCCTTTTCTTATAAAAGTAGTCTGGAAGAAGTTTGTCTCAAATTGTAATTTTTTGTAGAGAGCATGAGTCTTTTCTGCAGTAAATCATCATTGAGCTGAGTAAGACCACGGCATGCGGCAAAACTCTCACATTCCAATTGTAATATGAGAGCTTATATTAGTCCTTGAAGCCATATTAGTTCTCTGTCAATTATGCATGTGGTCCATGGACTTCAAGGACTAGTTTATGGAAATCTCACTTAAGCCTGATGCATGTTCTTCCAGTATGCATTTTTTGGTAAAATTCTCCTGGGTCACAAAATTTGATGATGGAGTGAATACTTAGAGTGCCCGTATGTAATTTGAATCATTTAATTTGTTGATGGAATGAATACTTAGAGTGCAAATATGTAATTTCCATTGTTCAGTGACTCCGAACCATTTACTGCTGCATAGGCTTATCTTTTGAATTTTCATTCAGAATATTTTTCTGCTATGAAATAAAAAGTTCATTCGGTATTGTATTTCCTATGCCGTCACTTCTTTCATGTTCTTTTTCTTTTTGTTTCTTTTATAACTTTTCTCTCTTAAGGCATTGAAATGATTGAGCAGGTTATTGATGCAGAAGGGGGGAGCGAGTATCGCAGAAAGTTGCTACCTTCATATAAAGCACGTAGGAAAAAATTCATAAGATACATGTCATCTTCGCAAAGCTTTTCAAGCGGCCATGTTGGGAAGTCCTATCAAGTTATAAGTGATGTTCTTGGAAAATGCAACGTGCCAGTGAGTTGCTCCCTATCATTGCTATTCTTTCATTTCCCTTCGAAATTTTAGGTGTACTTGTATATAATTTTAATTTCTGACTAATAATGTTCTTCATTTCTTATAATATAAACTTACATAAAAAGAGATCCATGCTTGGCTTCCTACTAGTTCAAAATTAGTTATTCTCCCTATCCACGAACCTAATTCGGAACTACAAGTGTAACGGAAGAATTATCTTATTCAAATATAATCTGGAACACTAGATCACTTTGTCTCCATTTGCGATTATAAGTTATTAAAATTTTATATAGAATTTGCACATTTCTGATTATTGTCCTCAATCTTTGAATATATTAACTTTTTCTATTAGGATATTCAAGAATATCTTTTTGTTGATAACTAGAAGAGACCCTGATACATTGAACCATCATACACTTAAATGACTATATGTGGAATCATTAGTTGACATGACGGTAGTAAGGGTGTGACTTATTTATGTGAAATGATCATAGTCTGAATAAAGATTGGTCAATGACAATATGCTTACTGGCTCATCCGAGATGAATTGGGTCCCAAATGTTTGGTACTTTCATTACTACTAATTGAGTTAAACCATAAACACTTATTTGAGGTTAACCATACAAATCGAGGTACAAAATTTCTCATACAGAAACACGTGTTTACGTTTGATTGTGAACTTGACTGACTTTCTAAATGTTTTCTTGGGAGCTCAGTAGACCCAAAACTAGCTGTGCAATTTTTGGATGCTACTAGCGAGATTTTTATAGACTAGCCCAAGAGAAATTAGGTTTGCAAAAGTCTACATTAAATACTACCTCTGGTCCCACACCTATCCCTTGAACTACTTCACAAGAATTAAAAAATTTAGTTAGTATTTAGCAGTATTAAATTTATCAGCAATTTGTATAATTTGTCAAGAATTACTATTGAAATTACTAGGAATCCATTGTCTTAATCATTGTAATTTGTATCTCCTCTTAAACAATGACTTTTTGAAATCTATGCCAATAGGTGGACTGAATGAGGGAGGTTTTGGCTAGTGATATCCCTTTTCCTCATGAGAGAGTCTAAGAAACTAATTTACTGTTTATTGGCCAGAAAGTTATGGAATAATTAAGGGTGTTTTTGTAAAACAAATAAGCTAATAACAATTTGGAGAGTATCTTATAAAAAGGGAGCAAGTTATAGTTCTCAAAGTTTCCAATGTATTAGAAATTAATACTTAGAGAGAATTTTGTAGAATAGAACAGATTTTATTCATGCTTAAAAAGTTCAATCAATACACATTTATATACACTCAAAGAAGACTGCACGATACGTACACTAAAGCAACGATCAGAACAGAAAAATCATTGTAACAGGAAGTTGTTACATCATGTAATGATAACCTGTTTCTATCATAACAAACTACTAGCTGATATATACTAATATGTAACCTATGAAATCAAAATCTAGAAGATTGAATAATATTTTGTAGCAAATGCTAACTACTGATCAAAGGACACTGATTAAGGAACAAAGTTATCAATCGCAGATATCAGAAAATGGTGAAAACCAATATATGTTGTGAAGATTAAGTTGTATGCTAACAAAAATAAAATGTATAAAACTTAGCATAGCAATAACTCAAAATTCAATCGGCTGTAGACTTGCCAGAGATGACATGAGGATGCAGGAGGAGGTGAACAAATGCCGATGGAAAAAGTTCAATTATCTGTGTTGAGTTTTAGTTAGCACTCAGTGAAGTTAAGTGTTGTTTAGAAATTAGGTCTAGTGGGCCTTCAACTGATGAGGCTATTTTAATAATTTGAATCTTGGGTCTTCCTTGACAGTTTAGGTGCCCGCTTTTAGCAGCTTAAAGTTTGTTTAGAGAAATGATTGGTACTTGGTTGTAGATACAAAAAAAATGAAACATAAAATCTGATACTCTTTTCTGAGCTCCACTTTCCTGTTCCTCCCATTTGATGGAAGTTGGGATGTTGACTACATAACTAACAGGAAAATGAGATCATTAATTTGCTTTTACTATTAACAAATGATCCCTTAGTCATGTGTAAATCAGTTTCTCTGGTATCATTTGTCTTCATTTTTATTTCATTGCGTAATTATAATTACAAGTAAGTAACAATATGGAAAACTTGTAAGGAAAATGATATCATTCCTTTTAAGCATTCTTAAAGTCATTGTTTATGTTTATCAATCACTTTAGAATAATATGCACATATCATTCTCATAAATGTATGAAAAGTGAAAAGGTCAGTTTACTTTTTATTCAATCATATCATTCATTAGTGACAAGATGAAACCATGCAGGTTATAAAAGTTGATGGTCATGAAGCTGATGATGTTGTAGCTACTCTAGCTGGACAAGTTGTCAATAAAGGGTTTCGAGTGGTTATTGGCTCCCCTGATAAGGATTTTAAGCAACTTATATCTGAAGATGTGCAAATAGTTATGCCTTTGCCAGAGTTACAAAGGTGGTCCTTCTACACCCTGAGGCACTACAGGGATCAGTATAATTGTGACCCAGAATCTGATCTGAGCTTTAGTGAGTATAACATACAATACAGTTCATTTCTGTTTGATATGTTCATCGACTACATTTTAAGAAGAGTATCCATTTTCAATATATAAAATAATGTGAGGCTGAGCCAACATACAAATTTATTATTTTATACAAATATTTTATTCTTTTGAATAAGTTGTATGTTAAAAATTATGTAGATTTGGTGGCCTTTAATGGGCTTTTCAACTTAAGTATGCTGTTTCAGTAAAAACGTTGTAGCGTGAAGAACTAGAATGTGATTGCAGAGATAGTTTAACGCAGTGGAACTTTTCTGTCCCTTTTTGAAGTTGTTTTACTTAATGGCTAAATGGTGATGCCATTATGACTAACATTTTGGTTTATGTATGCTGTGATTATGTAGGATGTATTGTAGGTGATGAAGTTGACGGCGTTCCTGGTATCCAGCATCTGGTCCCTAGTTTTGGTCGGAAGACTGCTCTGAAACTTATTAAAAAACATGGTTCCTTGGAAACTTTATTGAATGCGGCTGCAATAAGGACTGTAGGCAGACCATATGTACAGGATGCCCTTAAAAACCACGCGGATTACCTACGGAGAAACTATGAAGTTCTTGCCTTGAAAAGGTAGGTGTGTTGGTTTTCTTTCTAAAACTTCCTACACATCTGTGTCTGGGGTTTTATTTTCTCAGTTTGTGTTTATGTAATTGTACAACATACTTCATGGAAATAAATTGTATATAGGTGCTTGTATGCCGCGTTTCTTCTCTTCTTATCCTCCTTTTAGTAAATATGGATCACAATTTTCTGGCAGGGATGTAAATATCCAACTTTATGAAGAGTGGTTGGTTAAGAGAGACAATCACAATGATAAAATTGCACTATCTTCCTTCTTCAAATATTTGGAAGAAAGTAAGGAGCTCGCTTACAATGGCAGACCTATACTTTACAAAGGTTGAACTCATACAGGTAACTTGTATAAAACATCTATTTATCACATTCTTGTCGTTTCAAATTTTTGGGCAGAGAAGTCTGCTAATCACAGGAAACATTAGCCCAAAGATGCTGTCACTATTTACCAATATAAAAATTAGAGCTTAGAAACTATGGTTGTCCTAATATTAGTAATTTATAAGCATATATTATGCTTACTTTCATATACGAATGATTTCTATTCTTATTCATCCCTTAATAAAATGATACTAACTTGACTGTTTTCCTTTATTATGATGCTGGAAATTTTTAGAGTATGCAATTTTTACTTGAGTTTGCATTCTAGGATGCTGTCAGTATCATTTTTGGTCACTATAACATGGAAGCTTGCTACAGTTTTGTCATCGGCATTCACACAGTACAGATAAAGTCTTGCCTACCACCACCTAAATACAATATCTAGATGTTACGCTGATGAACTAGCATGTTAAAATTTTCCTTGAGCATCAGTAGTTATGTGATAACTTGGGAGATATTTGAAGATTCATGTGCAATAACCCTAGGTGTAAGATGTCAAAATGAGTTGAATCCATTGGACCAACTCAATTAATTGAAACGAGTTGAGTTGGATCACATGAATCAATCTTTCAATCCACATAATTTGCCAATCCAGTGAATCAAGGACAGGATGAGTTCATTGGATTGAGCCTTCGGGTTGGACTTTTTGTTATGTTGTAATGAATTGTTTTGTTAAATAATGGATCTTATTTATTTATTTTATTCCATTTGATCTTATTAATAGAAGATTACTCAAGTCTCAACTTTCGAAAATGCAACCATCTAATTATTTTTTTTTTCAATTAGTATAATCATTAATAAACAAATATTGGTTGTTTCAATTCAGTAATGTAATTTATAACCAATGTATAGTGACAATTTATAAAACTAGTGATATCAATTTTAACAGAGTCACAATGTTGTATTTTGAAAAATTGTAAAACTTTATTGAACCTTCAAATTGTTTCATTTTAAAATTAAGGGAATAGATTAAACATTTCATCAATAGATACACCAAATTAGCCAAAGTAAATAAATAACAGATAAAAATTATAATTAAATCTTATTTTATTGCATTTCTATGTTTATTTAACTCAATATAACAAGAAAGCAAATATGTATGGATGAATTTCTCTGTAATAGGAGAAAAAAGTTAAATAAATTTATTCATATAATAAAATTAGTTTATTATAAGTTACATTGCAGAAGTTTCGTATTAACATTCTCAAAACCTAATTTTTATTTTCTATATAAACTAATTTTAATATAAGATAGTGTTTTTTAATTTATTTTGTGCTTATTTCTTATTTATAAGTGTATATAAAAAAATTATCCAAAGCAACCCTAAGATAATTTAGGAAGATTAATATTTGTTATTGTAACATTACGAATATATTATATTTAATTTCTCTAAATAGCATATCAATTTGAGTTGTTAATTTTCTTATGATTTTTTTTTATTAGACAAGTCAATTTAATGAAAGCAGTAACCCCATTATGGTTGGATTGAAATGAGAGTAGGGTTTAGGGTTGGTACATTTCTTCATCTCTTCTTAATTAATGGTCCAAGACTTTTCAGCATGACTTGGAAACAACGTGGCTCCAGTGCAACATACTTTTTGATACAGTGAACAAAACCTACCAATGGATGTGATTGACTCATTACACAATGTGCCCATTCATGTGGTACTGATTTTTTTAAGAAAATAAATATTTATTATTTTTAATGTTTCTTCAAATGTTGAAAAATGTTCTTTTTAATAAGCTAATCTAAGTCTACCTTTAATATTTTTATATTATAAATTTGTTTTGTTTCTGATCTTGCAAGAGAATAATGTCTTCTAAAATTGTTCCTTGATTACTCCTTTTGTTGTTCCTTTCTTGATTATTTCAAGTGCTCCAATCCTGTTGTTTCTTTTTTGATTATGTTGTTGTTCCTTTCTTTATTATTTCAAGTGTTCCAACCCTGTTGTTCCTTTCTTGATTATTTCAAGTACTCCAAATTCCACCGTTTCGGGAGGGGATCTGTGTTGGAGTGTGCAGGGATATAGATCATAGTTTAGAAGTACCTCACTTAAGGTGACTGGGCCTATATTTATATACATTATATTGGGCCTGAAGAGCTTTAGGCCCATCCTGTTCTGTTATTATTTTATACCAGAAATTAGTTATATAACATTGGTTATAATTTGTACTTATGTGTAATATTTTCTCTTCCGATAAAACTATCACGTGCCACGCATGCATTTAATATAAAATGTTTATCTGAAGTTACAGATGTAATGATGGAGTTCGACCGAAAACACTTATCGATCGATCGGTCATACTTGATCAGTCAGCCATGTGGTACAGTTTAATGTTATCAGTGAATATAAATTGAGTCTTTTTCTCTTAATATATATATATATATATATATATATATATATATATATATATATATATATATATATATAAAAGATTAATTTATTTTAGATAGTTTATTCTTGTATTTGCTATTGAATTAGAATCTTGTATTTGATATATGAAAAGTTGTTCATACAAGATCATGAAGAGGGCTGGTTAATGTCTCAGGCAAGTAAAGCAATAATTTTAAGTCTTAAGTCTCAAAAACCAAAAAAATAATAATAATAATATTAATACATTACTATAAAATTAAAAAGAATATTTTAAAATTATACTAAAAAGTAATTTTTTAATTAAAAATTTAAACTACCTTAATTAACTTTAACTTTACATATAATACTATAAATATTCTTTAATACTTTAAATTTATATTGATACAATAAATAATATTTAATTAATAATATTTTAGAACTTTTTATAATAAATTAATAATATTTTTTTTTAATAAAAATTGAACAGACAATGAATTCTACTTATTAAAACTTTTTAATCTTCTATCTCTTTCTACTATTTTATCGTATTAACATCATTTTTTTATATGTTTTTTATTCTCTGACAAGATTTGTTCTTTTATTCTTTGAATTTGAATCATCCATTGATCTTCTTCCTTTATCTGATTATTTGACTATTTTATTGGTGGTTCTTTCATTGATTCTTCCATAATATTATTTTAATTTGAGTTTTTGATTGTCATTATGTCATTTTCCAATTCCAAATTTATTTTATCATTTTATATTGTGTATGTATACATGTGTCTTTTTTTGAAGACTTGAAAGAATCAGAGTTTGTGTTTACTCTTGTTTCTTTTGAATGCATCAATATAATATAAAAATAATATAAGATTGATAAATTGATCTCAATTTTTTTATTATTATTTAATTAATTTTAAATAATTTGTGTAAATTCAAGGAAGAGTATTAAAAATTTTTAAAATTTAAAAATTTACCAAAAGACAGTAAGTCGAAAGATAATAAAAGACTTGAGGTTTAAAAAAATCAGGTCTTAACATTTTTATTTAGTCTCGAAAAATAAATTTTAATAAAAATATTATAATTTTAATTATTTTATTAATTTAAAAAAATACTTCAATTTTTTAATTTAAAAAAATACTTCAATTTTTTAATTTGCTTTAGACTTTTTAAACTCGGTCATTGATCACTAGTTGAAAAAAGAGAAAGATATTCAGTTTTCTGATTATTTTGAATTAGTGTATATGATATGGTATATGATTTTGTATGAAGTTTCTCTTGAGTAGAATAATACACATTGAAAATGGACATAGTAAGTAAAGTTTAAAGTTTTATGAGGTGTTTTACATCTTACTTCTAGACTTGATCTGCTAAATGATTTATAATATGCTTAGCAAAGTTGATAAATTTGTTCAGGGAATGAGATTTCATCTAGCAAATCTTAATATAAAAGTAATAAGATAATTTAATATTTTAATTCACCCAGTGATTTGATTATGTTTCAAAGCATGATGTTTGATTTAACTGTTTGGATTGAAATAATTAAAAAAATGTGATTATTTATATATATATATA
>Ga0209489_107915_pt1 | contig 15206 bp, 4 predicted proteins | sample SiratrowhiteBW_FD_187527 | JGI IMG/M metagenome (GOLD analysis project Ga0209489, IMG submission 187527) | Root nodule microbial communities of legume samples collected from California, USA - Siratro white BW (SPAdes) (version 2) | ecosystem: Host-associated > Plants > Roots > Nodule | place: USA... | reverse complement strand
TATATATATATATATGAAAAAGAAATATGAAAGCACACAAGTTGTTTGAATTAATAAATTGAGACAATAGTTAAAGCAATATTTGCATGAAGAGTCAAAAAGATAAATGAGGAATGAACATAGAAAAAGAAGATAACGTAACAAAAACATGGAATGTTTGGAAGGACATTCCTTCTTTGAGTGGAAAAGCATTTCCCATCCAAATGATCTATCACAGAATAATGGAAACTAATGGGACTAGCAACATGTAAATTCAATATTCACGGTTACTCATATTTGGGAAAAATATTATCGTGAATCTTTAACATTTTAGTTAGGTTAACACTCCACAGTCTAATAATTATGTAACATCACATAAAAAACTATATATAAAAGATGAAAACAAAAATGAAAATATGGAGAGATCAAGATAATTTTTATGCTCATAAACATACAAGACATACTTCTTGAAAAAGAACTAACAAATCAGTAATTAAGGAGTTAATACCTATTGCAGCAAAACTCTAAATTAATGATAGGAAAAAAAATTGAACCACTTAAAATCAAGTCTATTATCTATCTCAAAATTAGCTAGTTTGTAAGTATAGTGATTGTCTTCACGATAAAGTGAGATATCTTAAATTTCATATCATCGTAACTTTTAATGCACTTTCTCCATCTATCTTTAAAACCTAAGGAGTTGATTGAGGACAAGAAAAAGCTTGATAGACCAAAGAGGAATCACATTATAACCACACACACCTGTAACCATAAGTCCACAAGATCTCAATACCCAAAATAACACCCATTAGATCTGTATAAAAAGATTTTCAAGACGAAGACAAGAGGAAAAATTATCAATCTATTCACCATGACTTCCTCTAAAAATGTCACCACAAGCATCGTGACCCACACAACCTCTAGCAACCCATCAATATTAATTTTAACCCATCTTACATCAAGCATCTTTCAAGTTATTTGAAGAGGCCTACTATATTTTTGAGACTTGTTTGAATATATTATTATTCATACTTTTTTAGAAGAATTACCTGATAATTTGATGTACCATTGTATTGTGCATATAGCCATACCAAAATTGGTGCTATGTTGAAACCTATCATGGTTTCTCATTCTCTAGAATATCTAAAGAATATAAGTGATAACAATTAGACAAACATCCTTCACAAGAAGACTACCTAGAGTTTTGAGAAACTGCAAAATATCATTAGGAGAAAAGAAAGTCATACACAAAAAAGTTTGTGGGAGCCAAGCCTAAATTTGAAGAGCAAAGTTGCATTCAAAAAAACTATGTAAAGAGCTCTCCTACTATTGCTTATATAAAGAACACATAGAGAACATCAAGATACCTTTAGATTAAATATCCTTATCTAAATGGATTTTATTACGTAAAAGCTTTTGCATAACAAGAGGTATGAAATTGACCCAAATCAATCCTCCCCACTTAGAGGAATGATGATAATTGAGAAAGGAAGTCTTAGCCATTTTCTAACTCAAAATACCAAAGTCGTTTAAAGTTCAATTAGGTATATCAGGTAGCATGGTGAGAATCAAGTTATAAAGATTATCCAACCCTGGAATATTTTTCAAAGAGGAAGAGAGAGACCAAGAGTTACCATTCCAAGCTTGCGCTACCTTAGAAGATAATTTATACCTCTCCACCCTAAGAACCTAGCCAAATGGGAGATATATTAAAACAAAAATGATCCAAAATAGTATCTTAAAACTCATTAATGTTAGGGTAGACTGAAGAAGATTTATATAAGGCAAACTTCTTGTATTTGTTCTTCATGAATCTAGATCTCATCAACAATGTCTATGGGATAAAGACTATAAGAGAAATCTCAAGCAAATAAACTTTGTTTTTAGCATGTATATTCATAACTTGTAGGCCACCTTCAAGTTTACTATAATACAATGGAATCCATTTAATAGTAATCTGATGTTGCTTATTAATATCCTCTATCCACATGAAGTTCCTAATTCATCTATCAACTTCTTTAAGCATATTAACTAACCACTTATAAATCTGAAAATTGTAAGAAAGAGCTCTAAGAATGACAAAATTAACTAGTTGAATTCTTCTCATAATACTAAGAGATTTTTCCTTTCCAAGAAGCAAGTTTAGGATAGACTTGATCAGCAAGCGATTGAAGCTAACATGTTTTAGGAGAAAACAAGAAAATAAAAACACCTAAGTAACAAAAGGAGCATAACTTGTATAACAACCTAGCAACCTTTTAATTCTTCTATTGAAAGATATGAAATTATCAACAAATACAAATTATTTTTAGTAGAATTCAACCATTGTCTGTAAGTCATACCATAAGAATGAAGAAATTGCATGAGAATAGGAAGTGTTTTTATTTTCTTGTTTTGGGAGAAAACAAGAAAATAAAAACACTTAAGTAACAAAAGGAGCATAACTTGTATAACAACCTAGCAACCTCTTAATTTTTCTATTGAAAGATATGAAATTATCAACAAATACAAATTACTTTTAGTAGATTCAACCATTGTCTGTAAGTCATACCATAAGAATGAAGAAATTGCATGAGAATGGGAAGTGTACTTTTATTGGCCCTACAGAAGACAAACATTGTCTACACATAAAGCATGAGGAACAGTGGAACCTTTAGGACTAACCATAGGGAGCACTTTTTGAGAATTCATAAGAAGAAATATACTCCTACTTAAAACATCTTTTGCAAGACAAAAAGGAATATGAGAAAGTGATATCCCTGTCTAACTCTCCCGTTATGAGTAACTCACAAGATTTTCATTCACACGTACAAAAAGATAAGCATACTTTAGAATAGCCAAAATTCAAGAACCAAAGGTTTGATACGAACAAAACTGTTGAAGGGTCTGAACTAAAAAGTACCAAAATATAGTATCAAAAGCCTTCTTAATGTCAATTTAAATCGCCACATTCCCTCCACTCACTTTTTTGGATAACATATTAATGACTTCAAAAGTAATACAAATATAGTTCTTAATTTTTCTACCTTTAACAAACCCATTCTGATGAAGGGAAATAATCATACTAGTTATAAGATCGAGTCTATCAGGAAGAATTTAGAGATGATTTTGAACTTGAAATTAGAAACAACGATTAATCTAAAGTATTTCACAAACTCAAGACCAGAAAACTTGGGAATAAGGAAAATAACACTAACATTCATCCTAAGAAGAATCCAATTCTATAAAAGAACTATTTAACAACATAACAAACATTAGAACTAATGATATCCCAATAAAAATTGCAGAAGAAACATAAAAAACATCTGGCCTTAGAACACTATTAACATTTAGAAAGAAAATAAAACATCGTAATTTCCTTACTAGAAGGACAATTTAAAAGTTGGTTATTGTATCATCAATAACCAAATGGGGAATGAAACAAATAATAAGATTATTCATGCCAATATAGGAGTTAGAATGATTATCAACAATGTAAAGATCCTTATAAAAAGACAAAATATAGTCTTCGATCGTCTTAGAGTCCTTTAAGACCAAATCCCTTTCTATGAATAGAATTAGCATTAATATTTTTTAACTATAGCATGAAAGAAGATGTATTTGTATCACCTTTATACAAACCAATTCATTCTAACTTTCTCCTTCAAAACTAGAGAATGGATATCCAAAGTAGTATTGAGATTATCAATAGTTTTTTTTTTCCTTTTCGAAAGAGAGTCTAACCTTTCCAAAGAAGAAAATGCCATCTATTGTTATATGGAATCCAAAATCTATTATTTTTCAACCATAATAGTATGTTCATTCCCAAACACAATTCTATACTAACTTTTATGGACACATTTTAGACACTGAATTTTTTTCTAAAGAACCAACAAAGGGTAGCCAAAAACCTTCTATTTTAGTATTATTGTATCACATTCTTACAATTAGAACGGTCAAACCACATTTTAAATACCTAAAAGAAAAAGGTTTGCGAGATACCTCTCATTATGAGAGAGGGAAATCAACAATGGATGGTGATCAGAATAGTTCCTAGATAGGACTTTGCATCTGTAGTTAGACCATTGATCAAGACAAGGAAAATTACAAAGAGCTCTATCCAACTTTCTGTCAATTTGTTGAATACCCTGCCTACCATTGATCCAAGTAAAAAAAATAAAAGAAGGAATATCTATGAGCCCATTGGCATTGATTCATTCATGAAATTCAAAGCAAGACAAGTTGTTAAGGATACCCTCTTTCTTGGTTTAGAAAGAACAACATTAAGACCCCAAAAAGACACAAAGGTGTCTACTGCTGATTGGATATATCAGTCTAGAGGGACCTTCTAACCATATATAAAGTAGAGTCATAAATACCAACAACATTCAAGCTACAAAGAAACTGTGATAGAAATATATTTAAAAAAAATATTATTGAGGTTTAAGGTTCTATCATTTATAATCTCCCTATCATTCCAAAACAGACCTCTAAGATCCATGAGACTACTTCTTCTGTTTTTTATTTGTTTTATAGATTTTTTTTTTCTTTGCCTTTGTAGAGTTCTGAAGAGGCTTGCCAGATTTTCTGGTGGAAGGAATGGCCTCACCTTTAATCTCATTTAGTTCACTTAAAGATTCATCCTTTCCTGCACCCTATCATCCTAGAATTTGGAAACCAATTTAGTATATTCAACAAGCTTGTGGCAATTTCTCTCACTATAGAACAACAACATAAAACTCAGAATTAGCTTTAGGAGAAACAAACACTTTTGGATCACTATTAGATAACCTATGAAAATTGTTATTCATAGCCAAAATAGGTTCATTCACCATTTGTCCTAATTTTGCAAAAAGCTTGATCTTTATCAACATGAGCCTTTCCCTGGCTAGACTAATTTAATTTTTATTCAGAATTACTTTTATTTAGATTAATAACTAGAATATTCAAATCTTCCTCAACCAAGCTAAGTTCCAAAGTTGACGTATCAACTAAGTCATTAAAATATCCCTCAGCAACAACAACAAAGCCCTCAACTATAGTAACAACCTTGATAGGAGTACTAGAATTAATATAAGAAAATATGAAACATTATCTTTCTTTTTCTTAGGAATATACATCTATTTAGCAATATTCACTCCTTTCTCTAGACCAATAACTTTATTATCTTCAACCTTGCATATTTTGCAATTATTTTTTTATATGTCCAATCATCTTGCAAGAAGAGAAGAAAGGAGGTAACTTTTTTTTATATTTAATATCATCAACACACAAAAGCAAAAATAGGCCTCTCCACTAGTATTTGAATAGGAAACTCTAAAATCATATCAATATCAACAAGAATACAAGAAAAGAACCTCCCTCTTATTTATAGTGCAATCGTTAAGTAAATAGGTGTATCAACTTCTCTAGTAATGTAGAAAATAGCCTTTGGTTGTTAATACTTATTGATTCTACGATCTTGTGATGAGAGTCATTCTCACTTTCCAAGAACATAACAACCACAACCAATGCATCTTTTCATGGTATGATCTGATTGACAAACTCTAATCACATTCTTCCTTTCAAGCCTCTCTGTCACTCATTATTCCACCAACTTAGGGGACAATATATAAGGATGGCTAGAGTGATCCTAACCACTAAAGAAATGAAAGTTTTCTTTCCTTTTCAAACACTTGATTAGACCTTATGCTTAGGGTGTCAGTGTATCATGTGGAGCCAAGATGATATCATTCACTTAGATCGATATCATCACAATTTAGTTGCTTAAACAATACTACATTATTACCGCGTTAGATAAAATATTAATAGGATATTAGGACTTTTAGATCAAGTTAATCCATATATGTTCAAGTAAATATTAGTATTACAAATAAAATGACATTTACTAAATAGATAATGTTCATTTATTACCCGTTTATTACCTCTTACTATTTGAGAATAGTAGTATTCTAAATATACCATCCTCACAAGTGAAATACACATTAAACATTTCAACATAAAAAAAATAGACATTATAAATAATATAAACGCTAAACCGTAGACCAAGTTAAAAAGGTGACATCGCTCTTAATAACATAATGCATTGTCAATAAATTATTTAAAAAAATCTAAATTATTAACTTGTCGTAATAGAATCATATTATGATAATATATATATATATATATGACAATTATAATATCTTTAAAGCGTAATTTTTTTTAGAAGAGTAAAACATATGTTTAGTTTAGTTTGTATTGAAAATCTTGCCAAGGAAGCATTTGAAAAGTGTTTGATTTTATCAACTATTAAGTTTTATTAATATATATATATATATATATTAATTTTGGAAAAGTGTTCTTTTTCTCAATTAATTTTTTTATTAATTTAATTGAAATAATTACCTAATATCTACTTTTAATAATACTCGAACCAATTCATGGTTGATTGGGTTTTTTTTTTTTTTTTTAACTCTTGGTGAGGCATATTTATCAAGATAGGGCAATTTGATTTCAAAAAGGAAAAATCATATTTAATAAAAAAAAAAAAAAAAAGGCGCGCTTACAAACATAGTAATTTTTTTTAAAAATAGCAATTTTGATAAATTTAAAAAGCAAATTGTGATGGATCTGATAGCAATGTGTTGCATATATATAATTAGAAAGAATGGTGTGAGCAGAAGCACATGGTTTAAGCATGGAAAATGGCGTGCAGTGTGGATGAGGTGTTTCGTGTAGAAACGGAATTATGATGCGCTAGCACACACGCGTGTCTTGCGCTCGCGTGCCGCCCTAATGTCCCTCCCCACGTGCCTCCATCTCTCTTCTCTGTTCTTCCTTTTTCTGCTCTTACTTCCACTTTTTCAGTGGCACCTTATAAATACCCTTTTCATGTAACAACTTCATTTCTTTATGACACCCTTTCCATGTAACATCTTCCTTCGTTTATATTCGTAGTGCATGTGGCCAAGAAAATTGATTAAGAAATGTTTACCACTTTGTTAATGGCTTTCATAAACTACATGTCTTTCACTCTTGTTGGTTAATGTTACCCCAAAGGTTGGACTTCAAGCTCGAAAAACAACTTATGCTAGGATAATCACAATGTTGATGTTGATTCTGATGATCATGTAGAAAATGACAATTTTGAATAATCCACTTGATAGAGATGTTGAATAGAGGATTATGATAATAATGACAATATTTGATCCTAGAATATGGGATGTTCTTGACTCTAAAATATTGATTCATTAGTTACAAAAAGTCGTAAAAGAGATTATTCCATTAACAAAGGTTCTAAAGATAAATTTCTTAACAATTTACTTATAATTTGCATCAAATGGAAAGTGGAATAGAGATTGACTTAAAGTCTTAATAAAATATATTGTTTTTGTAGAGTTTTTTTTTTTTTTTAAATGGTACAGGTCAATTAAAATGAAGATTTTGAATATAGATTTCGAAATCTTAAGTCATAAACATTTTAAAAATGTAATAACTTGGTATATAAATTGCATGTAAGGTTTCAAAAGAATTCAACTTTTGATAGAGTGACTCAAAGACTAATTGAGTGGAAAAAAAAAAAAACTATTGAAAAGAAGTTTATTTGTTGATATTCCAAGTGAAATTTATACTGTGGCATAATTTAATATTTTGGGATACTAACGAAAAATTGTATTAAAATAGCTATAGAATTTTTTAGGTTTAATTGAAGACCCAATTGTCTAAAAACATGTTAGACACATATTCAATTTCATTATCTTAGACATTATTTAAAATGAGTTGACATTTTTGTTTGCTTCAACAACTGAACTGAACTTATATAAAAAAAAAAGTAAAATATTTCTCATGATATTTAATAGCATTCAATGTAAGACACTATGAACAAATGTCATATGGATAATAAGATATCAACAAGTTCAAATTTTGTTAATATAATGAAACTTTTTTAATATTTTAAATGTGAGTGATAAGTAGACAAGAAATTCTTAATATCTTATAAGATGAGTTAAAAATAATTCTTCTCTTAAATATATTTAGTGTGTGGAAAAGATTATGATCATGAATCAAATATAAAAGAAAAACATTAAAAAGTAAAAAAAGAAACTTGTGGATATAAATTCTTGAGTACTTCATATTTCTTGTGATTGTAATATGGCAAATATATGTACTAAAGTTAAAGTTTTTTTATATCATTCAATACATTGATACAACATTTCATATTTTATTCATAAATGACAAATTTTGAAAGATAATATAAAGAATCATATGAGAAATATATATGTACTAAATTAGAATTTTTTTTTCATCATTCAGCATATTGATACAATATTTCAATTCTACTCAGAGATGACAAATTTTAAAGTATAATATATAAATTACTCAAATTATGACCATCTACTTATTAAAAAAATCCATGTTTTTATAGATAAAGCAATACGATTTCAAATACTAGAAATATGAGCAATCTTACTTCAAGTTGCATATAATGATACTATTATAAAATAAAAAGTGAATTATATTCTTAGAAAATAATAAGTTTGATAGAGTTTTAAATTTTGATAGTTATTTAGTTTGACATAATATCTTCTACAAATTTAGTTAGCAAGTTTTTTATAATCAAAACAAATGCTTATTGATATTGTCATTGAAAAACCTAAAGGGATTGATTACTTTCTTTTTATCTTGCCATTAAGAAAATAAAGGGGTTGGTTTTTTTTCAACGATATAGAGAAATCGATTTCCATGATGCTTTGGATAAAAAGAAATTGCTATTGAAATTTGATGGCATGTTGAACTCCTTCTTCATTGATTTGATGATTTTCACATTAGATGGAGAATGAAAGAATGGTGCAAAAGTTACAAGGAATATAGAATTTATTTACATAAATGGTGAAGTGAAAGGTGAAGGTTAGAATAGAAGATGTTAGGTCAACTCACTAGCATTGGATCTAGGCTAGAAATTTTGGATAGGAACTCTATCTTAGGGAGAACTTCAAGAAAAAATATTTTGGTAGCATAACATTCATTCAATCAAATTCAAAATACAAGAGCCTAACACATTTATTTATAGTGCTTGAGGTTGACCAAATGAGAACCAAAACTAAAAATTCAAATTTAGAAATCCTAATCCTAGATCCAACGAATGGGGGTTGGACATGTAGCACTCAGGCTTCCCTTGCTTTGCTTCCACATTTTGCACATGTTAAATGCTTTCAAAGTGTAGCACACTCCCCTTAATTACCCTAGATTGTCTAGGGTTTCTTTTGAAATTGGAGAAGCCTAATTTAAACCCTAAGTAAACCAAAAACCCTAAGATTAAACATATTCTATTGAGGAATAAAATGCAAGCCCAAAATATCTTATACTACTCTATACAATTTGGAAGGTTGACCCATGTTGATAAGAGTTTTACTCAATTTAGGTCAACTCAGTTCCACTCTTCTTATATCCTCCTAGCCATAGCTCTTGTGGTAGGTCCTTTGCTAAGGGGCCTTCCATTTCCTCTTGAAGGGGATTTCTCCTCAAATATAAAGATTTTGCCTCATCATTAGTACCACCTGTAAAAGGAAGAAGATTAGATACATTAAAAGGTGGTGAACACCATACTCATCGAGCAAATATTTTTTATATGCATTGTTGTTAACTCTCTAGATGACTTGAAAGGAATCATCATGGGGGTTTAGTTTGGACTTCCTTTGTTTTGGAAATTTTTCTTTGCCTAGGTGAAGAAAAACCCAATCCTTATCCTCAAAAATTAGCTCTTTCTTCCCTTTATTTTTTGTTTGGTGTATCTCTCAGTTTGTTGTTGAGTCTGGTTTCTAACCTTCTCATGTAATTGCTTAACAAATTCTACTTTGGAAACACCTTCTTTGTGAATAAATTCATGTGGATTTGGTAAGGGTATCAAATCTAAAGGTGTAAGAGGAGTAAACCAATAAACACCCTTAAAAGAGGAGATCCTAGTAGTCTTATGAACTATACTATTATAAGCAAACTTAGTGTGGGGATGATACTCATCCCAAGATTTATGGTTACCCTTCAGGACTACCCCAAGGATAGTGGAAGGAGACTTATTAACTACCTCATTTTGTATATCAATTTGAGGATTACAGGAGGTTGAAAAGTCTAATTTAGTTTCCAGTCATTCTTAGAGGATCCTCCATAAATGACTGACAAATTTAGAGTCTCTATCCGAAACTATGATTTTATGTAATTCATGAAGTCTAACTACTTGTCTAAGAATAGTTTGGCTATATTTCTTGCATTATGTATTTTGTGGCAGTGTATAAAATGTCATTTTATTAAACATGTCCACTACCACAAAAATAGAATCAAAGTCCCATTGAATTTTTTGAGTAAACCTAGGACATATTAAAGTCTTACCAAGGAGCACAAGCAATGGGTAAGGGAGTGCACAAACCATCCTAGACTTAGATTGAAGACATGTAATGCAATATGACAATTCCTTTACACATCTCATCTCATATGGGGCCAAAAGAATTTATCATTAAGCATGCTCAAAGTTTTATCAATTTTGAAATGACCCATGAGACCTCTTTCATGTATTTCCTTTATAAGAAGTTTCCTATGTGATCCTTGAGGAATACAAAGTTTTCCTTCTTTAAACAAATACCCCTCAGACACATAAAACCCTTACTATAGTTTCCATTGGCAGCTAGCAAATATGGAAAAGTGTTCAAAATCTTGATCATACACTTCAGACATGTGTTCGAATCCAATAATTTGGGCACTGAGTTTAAGAAACAAAGTGTGTCTACGAGACAAAGCATCAACTACAACATTTGATTTGGCCTTCTTGTATTTAATCACATATTGAATTTGTTCTAAAAAGTCCATCAATTTTGCATGTCACTTGTTGAGTTTATGTTGACCTTTCAAATACTTAAGTAACTCATGGTTATTATGAATGACAAACCCCTTAGAAACAAGGTAATGTTCCCAAGTTTGAAAGACCCTCACGAGTGTATAAAAATCTTTTTCGTAAGTGGGTAGTTAAGGGTGGCACCATGTAGTTTTTCACTGAAATAAGCAATTAGTCTCTAACTTAATTAGATACCAATTTAGAATCTAATGATATAAGTGACTAAAACCTTAGTAACTAATGTTAGATACTACTTATTTTGACTTAATTAGTCACTAAATTCAATCATTAATTTTATTTTGTAGTTATTTAGCAACGAAAACCTAATTTGGTGATTATTTTGATCACAAGTAGTAACCATTGTATTTGATAGCTAAAAATTGGTCTCTAAATTACTTTTTTTCTTGTAGTGAATATTTAAATTAAATTAATTCACTTTTACATGTTATTTTTGTATGATTATTTAATTTACAATTTTTTTGTTAATATTGTTTTTGTTTAATTATACTTATATATTAATTTTGATGAATTATAAATGTATCAAAATTTGTTCAATATATTCTTAATTATAATTTTCTTTTTCGATTTTAATGATTCTTATTTTGATTTTATTGTTTGTACTTCTACACTATCAATAATCATTTATTTATCGTAGAAGGTTCGACTCTGTCATTGACAATAATTTCATGTTTCTCAAAATATATGAAATGACAAAGTTTATGAATAAAGTAAAGTGATGATGAGAATCGATTAAAACATTGTTGCATTACATAGTTTGTTGAATTATATATTTTGATTATTTAATATTAGAAGATGCCAATTATTCTCTATATATGGCTTAGAAGATATATGTATAAATGTTGTCGGAAAACAAATAATATTGCATGTAGTACATGGATCCCTTGTAAAGAGCAAATTATTGAAAATAACTACACTAAAACAAAAACATAAAAAGCTAAGGAGAATGAGTTATCATAATGACATACTTAAAGCATTTCATTATCTTTAATACAATATAACAAAATTACAAGTATTCACAAAGCATACACTTTACATTTATTAGAGGATTGTTGAACAATTATACTGTATACCATTAACATGAAAATATAAAAATTAAGAAAAAACTAACAAAATGTAAGTCTTTGTCCACATTTTCAAGACTTGAAAGGTATGAAAACAAGTGTCTACTTACTTGTACAAAATAACTCACTCTAGTATATATCTTTCAATTTTAGTTTATTTAATACTTTTGTTTATGTATTATTGTGGTCAAAATGATGGTGATTAGGGTATGGTTTGTGGTAAGCCAAAGGGCAATGATAGTCACACAAAAAAGCATTATATACATTGGGTGGTGTAGTAGGGTATACACAATAGGATTGTGTTATCCCATATCTAACTATGTTGGAGGTGAGTGCAGAGCAGATTCAGGGTAGTTAATGCAAGCATATGGTGGTGTTTCATCCAAGTGCCTTCCACTTTGACCATTTGCCACTGAAAAGGGAGGGCAGGCCTAGAGGGGGCATTGGAGGGGGTGAGGATCATCCATGTGGTGTCACTAGGCCTAGGTAGCACACCCATTAAGGGTAAGTTGATGAGGTACCTTACCAAAGTCATGGCAATTTTGTCTCCAGTTATTTGACCATCACAGTGAGTAAGTGAGTGAGAAGGTGTATTGGTTCCTATATACAGGGCCAGCCACCCATGAGACCCACCCAAGTGCTGTCCTAATCACCTCCTTTTCTAAGGCAGAATTTCAATGCTACCATGGTGCCTTTCACACAATAAAACACAACTCTTTGGACATTGCTATGTTATCCATTTTCATACTTCACTAGAGATAACATAGCATGTTCTTCTTCAACTTTATCTCATTTGGTTAGCTACCAATATCCCACCCACTTCCCTTTCCTCTTTGTGGCTCCCATTGCTGGTCAATTGCCATTGTTTTATTCATCAATCCTTTCATAAAGTGTTGCCAAAACATTTTTTTAATACTTAAATCAAAAGTGAAACCTATTAAAATGTACAATTTATACTAATTTTTAACAAGTGCTACTATATATATCTACATGAATGGTTGACATATTTTTCACCAGGCACAATTTTATATAATCTCACTTGAAAGAAAAAAGGACAAAAATTTCTCATATTAGTCGCTGGTGACAGGATATAAAATTTAATAGACATGACACTTGACAATGGACTTAGATGTATAGAGTAGACAAGTTACTGAGCTACGTACTTTTCTCTAAAACCAGACATGTGAAAAACACATGGAAGTGGCAGTGCGAAACTTGGTTGGACGAGGTAACCAAGGCATGTCCCATGACATTTCGTCTTGTGTTTTTTAATAAAAAAAAATTTATGGCAGTTATTATTTATTATTAATTAATTAAGATTTGGGGAACCCGATGTGACTGAAAATTATACTCAAGAAAGTGAAAAAGAAAAAGGCTACTATAGTAGGTTTATGTATGCTCGTTGGTTGAAATTCTGGTCCAAACATCACATGCAATGTGAATTGTTGTTTGTGGCATCTGCATGCACCAATTTGACTTAAATGGAGCTCATTCCCTGCTTCACGTGAAGACAAAAATGACTTGATTCATACACTAGAGATTCCAACCAAGCTAACTCCTATCATTCCAAGAAATTTTATTTGACTAAAATAGCTTTGATCATGGCGAAGAACTTAAATAGTTCTCTTTTTAGATTAGTTGTTAACCAAGAACATAAAAGTAAAATATTTTACTTTAGGATGTTTACTAAACTAAGGTAAGTGATAAATAAAAGAAAAAGAAAAAACAAGAAATAGTAAATAAAAGTGTTCATTTTTGTTGAAAATTTTTATTAATGGTTCCCTGAAGATGTCTTGATAAAATCATAAAAAGATATATGGGACAAGATCATTAAGATCATTTATAAGTTTTAATAAATTTTATATGAGAATTGTGAATGTGAACACATTCCATAGTAAATTTGGACAAGTATATATAGCACCTATAATAACTATGAAGCAGCTACCAAAAATACCTTTGAAGTCTGCTGTGAGTCATAAACTTAATTAAAATTCTTAAAATGTTAAATTCTAGAGTCTTTATCACTTATACTTTAATTATCTTTTTTCATGTATAAAATAGGTTAACTTTCAAAACTTTAAAATTGAAAATAATTAACATGGCATCGGTAATGTAAAATATAGTATTTAAATATAAATTTAATATTAAATTATACATTTATAAATTTCTAAAGTATTTATTTTTGGAAGCTCTTAATTAGTCTTGTACAATTGGCAAGATTGTTAATAAAATTTTTAAAAAATTTATATTTCTAATAACTTTCAATACCAAATATTTCATCCATCTGACCACTAAACTTTTTTTCTTTTCAAAAGATGGGTTGATTTACAAAAAATTATACAATTCAAAAAATATTCAACATGCCATCACAAGGGTTTTATTTTATTATAAAATATACTTTTCAAAATACAAAAAAAAAATTATGTCCACTTTGGAAGCTCATATAAAAACTATTTTTAAGTTAAGCATCAATCTATCTTTATCATTTTAAAAATTTGGAAACTATAAATTTATTAAGACCTATACATATACAGTTTGTGTCGACAAGCACTTACCAATGAATGAGTTGCATGCACTATACGCAAAAAAAGATTAATTAAGAGGGACAACGAATCTAAGTATTTGCTTTTGTCTATTTATTTCTGAAGACAGGGGAAGAAAGAGCAACATATGTTTGGTGGTTGTGTGCCTATCTTCACAAGATTCATTAAGATATCACTGTTAAATAAGTTAAACTTTTCAGATTTTGTACCTATTTAACTAGGGTTTTGCTAGCTAGCCACTCTCAACTTCCTTTTTATTTTTCCAAAATCTACATATCATGAATGCTTAGTTCTTTATTCTAAATTTAAAGATGATTAAGATCCCTTGAATTCATTTGTGGAGAAAATGATTTATGACCACTTCTTTTATCTACCAAATCAAGGTCAAAATATTTTTTAAGACATAATATCTAATTAAATAGACTAATGAGTTGTTGGTAGACTATTTGACATTCTTAAATAATATGAAAAATGATATTGCATCATACTTTTAATACATTGTTGTAGGCACACCTTTTTCTAGCTATGTTAAAGTTTATCAAAAATTCAATAAAACAAGTTAAAAATCATTAAAGAGATATAGGAATGTTTACAATTTTAGTAAATTTCAACCAATATACCAATATATATGTATAAAATATGTTAGAAAATATCTTTTCAGGAGAAATGTCACCCTTTTATGCTCGAGTTAAATAATATATATATATATATATATATATATATATATATATATATATATTTTTGTATATATATTTTTTTTTT
>Ga0209489_107914_pt1 | contig 15211 bp, 8 predicted proteins | sample SiratrowhiteBW_FD_187527 | JGI IMG/M metagenome (GOLD analysis project Ga0209489, IMG submission 187527) | Root nodule microbial communities of legume samples collected from California, USA - Siratro white BW (SPAdes) (version 2) | ecosystem: Host-associated > Plants > Roots > Nodule | place: USA... | reverse complement strand
CTAAAAAAATGCCTACAATAAAGTAAATAAATCAAATTTAGACAAATCAAACCAAACTTAGGGCAACAATAGCACAACCTGACCTAAAGCGATTTTCCCCCTGTTCATACACTATCACTGTAAGAAGGAAAATTAGTTTGGTGTTAAATACAAACTTCACATCTTTTCTGGATTAAAAAAATAATTAAATTCATATATCCAATAAAAAAAATTAACTAAACAATATATTAAAAAATTGAATTGACAAATAATACAAATTCTAATTCAACATATGTTATTCATCTCATTCAAGTTTAACCATAAAAGTCATGCATATTCCTAATATATCCAATTATATTTTAACAAAATTTTCCCAAAATGTTGTGATTTAACAAAATTGCATGTTCATGAATTTATGTGAATTGAACAACGAGAGAGATAGATAGAACACGTGATCATACGAGAAAGCAAAGTCACGTACACGTGACATAAAAGTGTTTAGAACACAACCAAGGAAGCTATGATAACATTGTGTTGTTCTCACTTTTCTCTCTCCCATATTTTTTACCATCAAAATCCAAATCCAAGTTCCAATCTTTCCTTCTATTTCTATTCCTATTATTATTAATATCTCATTGCCACCATCCATCCAAGCTTAACCACCACCGTTTCTCTTGTGCTCTCAATCTTTTCTTAATTTGAGTGGCTGCAAAACCCCTTCACTTTTTTGGTTGCCCCTTTTTTTCTTCACCTCTTTCTTCATCCAATAATCCCTTTGGAGGTTTAGGGTTTTGATCCTCTCAACAACTCTTGCTTAATTAAGGAAATTTTATTCTTTTCAATAACTGCCATGTCTAAGAGGTCAGCCTCACCTTCTTGCTTTTCCTCCCATGGTTGATTGACTTTTCTTGATGTGGGTTTTCTGTCTTTTCTTCTGCCGTTGCTCCAATTTCTGTTGATTGTTTATTGTTTTTTTTTTTTTTCTTTCTTTGAACCCGATTCAGATTATTTTGTTTTCTGTCTGGTGGTGTGTGCCATTCGTTGATCAGAATTCAGAAGAAAAAGGGTTGAAAGTTGCTAGCCTTTTTGTAGCCCCCCTTTGTTATTGACTTTGGAAAATCGTTATTTGATTCAGATAGCTTTTGTTGTTGGGGACTCAATCAGGTTATAATTTGTAGCTTATCATTCTTCGTAGTAGAGATTTCTGTGGTCATGACAGGCAAGAAACCATTTCTGGATGTCATAGCAATGTTGATTTCTGTAGTAGGTAGAAGAATGATATTTGGCATTGCTATCTTTTTTGTGGATTGTAGTTGGCACTTGACCCTTTTGAACTATGAAATCTTTTGAATCCAACCTTTTGTTTTCGTGTGTTGAAAATTTGGATAAAAGGTATTGGGGAACTTAGTTTTTGATACACAGGACAAGTCTTGTGTGGGCCTTTTCTCTCTCGTTTCTTATGCAACTTGAAGATTATTATAATTTTTGTAATTTGTCTTGTGAATCTTGTAGGGTTCTCTGTAAGTTCTTTGCTCATGGAGCCTGTTTGAAAGGGGAGAGTTGTGAATTTTCTCATGACTGGAAAGATCCTCCAAATAATGTTGGTGATGCAAACTCTTCTTTGCTGCAGACCCGCCTAATTGGTTATTGTTAATGTACATATCTCTTATAATTTCTTCTTGTTTTCTTGTTATGACAGATATGCACATATTATCAGAAAGGACAATGTGTTTATGGTAGTCGCTGCAGATATGATCACATCAAAGCTTCTCAAGCACAATCTTCTGTTCCATCTTCTTCAGTAATTGAACACCATGCGCTGGTTTCAGATACTGGTGCTTTTGGAAATGTTATAACTACTTCAAATGGTGTTGGTACAGCTGCAGAGTTTTCTCTTTCCAGCAGTCCTTACATTCTTCCTAGTGAACCGGTTTGGAATCATGAACCGGTTTGGAATCATGAACTGGCTTGGAATCCAGAACTTGAGTATTATGAAATTTTAGGGGAAGACAATGTTGTTGGTCAATCTATAATCACTTCACCTTCTGAACTTGCAATCTGTTCCTTTGCTGCTGCTGGTAACTGTCCACGAGGGGAAAAGTGTCCTCATATTCATGGGGATGTATGTCCCATCTGTGGAAAGCATTGCTTGCATCCTTTCCGACCTGAGGATAGAGAAGAGCACATGAAGAGTTGTGAAAATAAGCACAAGTATCTTGAAGCGTTGAAACGAAGTCAAGAAATTGAATGCAGTGTTTGTTTGGAGCGTGTTCTGTCAAAGCCTACAGCAGGCGAACGTAAGTTTGGGCTGCTATCTGAATGTGATCATCCATTTTGCATATCCTGTATTAGGAATTGGCGTAGTAGTAACCCAACATTGGGGATGGATGTTAATAGTACATTGAGGGCTTGTCCTATTTGTCGTAAGCTATCGTACTTTGTCATACCAAGTGTCATTTGGTACTCCACAACTGAAGAGAAACAAGAAATCATTGACAACTACAAGGCCAAGCTCAAGTAATTTCTTGCTTACTTATAAAATCTTATGACTTCTTTTGCTTTTTCTATCCAATTAATCCATCATCTGATTACAATTGAAGCACAGAGAGTTTAAACTTTGGTTCACCATTGTATGCTGTCTTGTTGATAAGGGATGACCCCTTTCATTTTCCCCTTCTTTATATTGATTTGCATGTGCAAGGGCAGCTGATGGCGAGCAATATAGCATATATTTCACAAGAAGGAAAAAAAATAGCTCTGCTGAGTGAAATAGTGAATGAGTATCTCTTTTCTGATACACTTTTGGTAATTGTTTAATTCCTTTTGTAGGTCAATTGATTGCAAGCACTTCGACTTTGGGGATGGTAATTGCCCTTTTGGAAGTAGTTGTTTCTACAAGGTAATTCTCTGAACATAACCAGTTCTATTTACCCCCCTGTTCCCCTCTGCCTGGACCATTTTTCTATTTTCTTTCTTAACACCTATAAATATCTTTTCTCATGGAATGTACATGGTTTTTTATACGCTATAGAATTTATTGCATTGAATCCAAAGTGTGCACTAAATTTGGTTTGCCATAAGCCACTTTCAGTTGTCCCATTGACTTTAATTTTCTACAAATTAGCACTACAGCATTGAAAACAATGGCTGCAACTTATTTCTGCCTTTCTGTTAACTAAGTCTGTTAGTATTTTCAGGCATACAGTTTCTGTTCCCCTACCTAGTGTTGAATTGTGTTGTCTATAGATTGTGGTTTGGGGCTTGAACTGTGTTAAAAGTGAGGCTTGAGAAGTGTTTTTTAGACATCTATTTGCAAAATTGACTGGAGATTTTTTTTTTTTGTGAAATCTTTGCAGCATGAATATCGAGATGGCCGTGTGGAGCAGGTAGTATTGCGACATCTAGGGGCTGCAGATGGAAATACCGTAATTGCAAAAGACATCAGGTTGCTCTTTTCCTTCTCATTATATCTGACCTTAACCTTACTCTCTTCCTCCCTTTTTTGTTCATTCACTAACGTAATACATGATGCTTTCAGGTTGTCGGATTTCCTTTCTAACATGCATTTAAGATGAATGGTGTTGCTTGTATGTTCCAGTAAGTTTCAAACTTGTGTTTCCTTTTACTTAAATTGAGGGTGACTTTTGTATATGATTTAATGTATAATAATATTTATTTTGTATTTGGTGCTTAGTTTTTTTTACTGTTAATTTCTATCTTTGAAGCCTCAAATATGATAGTTCTTTGGGAAGCGTCACCGTTTGTTCTTTATTGATAAGCTGAGGCAAACTTTTATGGATTTACACAAGTTTGAGGATCCCTTGAATGGCAATTGGTTTTATGGGTATCTAGAGGCCAGATGAAATTTAGTAGTCTGGCCATTTTATCTTTGTATAAATATGTTCTATTTAAGAAATGAATGTTTTTAGTGTTCTTCATTGTAACCTTTTGAATATGAGGTACATATGTGCCTTTTAAATTGCTTAAAACCAACTTGCTCCTTTTACGTTTAGACATGAGAGGTAATAGAAGGAACGGAGACTAAAGGAATTGACTAGTATTTGGTTGCTTTTCAGTGAAGGATAATCACACTAGGTAGAAAGAGTCACCACTTCTTTAAGGCAATTTAAGCAATCTTTTATGGACTTCCCGAAAATGGGAATGATGGACATTATAAAGCTTATGAACATCGGCCTTAAATGATCAAATAAAGAGAATATAAAATGATTGTCTAAGATTGGGGGATGACTATGTAGGGTTTAGTTCTAATTATTTCACCTTCCAACCTTAGATAACGTCATGAAATGAATATTTATCAGAAAAATTCAAAAAGAAAATGGAAAAACTTTCTATCTGTTTTTTTTCTATCTTTAATTGGCATTTGTTTGGTTGAACTAATCATTTTGGTCTCTAAACCTCATAGGGTACACTCGTTTTGGAATCAGTTCATGTATGGAGAAAACTTAAGTTTAATCCCCATGCACTCATATTAGTTATTAGTACACACTAGTGCTAATATTAAACTCTAAACCTTAAACTCCATACACTCATATTACTACACATTGATCCGTGCTTTTACTATGTTTCTCAAGTCCTGGCCCTAAATATCTTTAGTTTTAGTTCCTATATGTCCTCATAGGAATTAAAATTTAAGGGGTTTTTTGTCACTTTCTTGTTCAGTAACATATTCATAAACAAGCCAAATGTCAAGTTTAGCCTTGCTTGTTTTACCTAATTTTTTATTCCCAAAACGTCTAGCCCTAATGTTGATTTTATTTCACTTCTAGGCCTACTTTTTTTAGTTGAACTGTTGTTAAGCTTAGTGCCTCTGTTTTTTTTGTAATCCCTAGTTGTGTTAATTGCTGCCTGTGTGTTATCTATGCAGGATACTTGCTAAAAAATGGCATCCTTCAATGTCAAAAGTTATTTTTATATTGCAAGTCAAGCTCCTCTTCTTGTTTCTATGATAGGTGCTTTTTCAGTAAACCCACATGCACTTGATAACCCCATTTTTTTCTGAAATGTAAGTTTCGTTGGTCTTGATTTTAGATTTATCTTTAAATTTGTCTGCTATATGAAGTTTATACCCACAGTATTAATTAATGCTTTCTATCATTTTCTATCACGTATGCCATATATACACATTATTTTCTCACTTTCATTGACACTTTCATTGAGTTAGTTTGTGTATAGAATATTTGGTCCAGTGGCCCCGATATGAAAGGAACTATATTTCCTTGAAATCTAATCCCTTTTTTGGTTCTTACTTTGTTCTGTTGTCATTTGGTCAGAGATTATCTCAATGTTATGCTGGTAGCATTTGTAAAGAGATGTAAAACCATTTCTTTTAGTATTGCTGCTTCTTGTCTTCTTGACTTGGTATGAGAGTCCCAATGACCAAGTGGTATATTGCTCACGGTAGTTAGAATCATGTTCTGACTAGTAGAATCACGTGATTCTGTGTTTCTGCCATGCCTTGGCAAGTTCGTCCATGATCAGAACACTGCTGAGCAGAATTGGTAGACTAGCTATGCAGAATCATAAAAATGGTGGAATCAGAGAGTTTTCCTAGTTTGATGGCTCATGTTTTTGTGTGCCAACTTTCAGTTGTGGATCAAGGTTTCTTTCTTTTTTTTTTTATTTTGGGGCTTCTGTAAACCTAAGCCTGTAAAACCCAATCCCAATAACCAACTTTTCTGTAACCCCAACACTAATAATTGAGGAAAACAACTTCATTGAAATCACTTCATCTTCTTCAACCTCTGGCACAAACTGTCTCCTCTCTGACCCAAGCCCCAATACAGTTGGATGAACAACAGCAACCAGAGCTCTTCTAATCTGTGTCCGAGGTTTCTGTTTGTGTGCTTCACTGGTTCTCTTTCTATGGAGGAAATGAGGATCTCTTTAGCGATTATAACTTTAATTTGGATTATCTATTTTAGAGGTCTAGTCTAGGTGTTCAAGCATTGTGTTTAGGAGTAATCACTTGGCACTACTAAAGTATTTTGAGTTGCTTTGCTTGCCATTTATGACTTGTGAGTTGAGTTTTGTTTGGGGGTTAAGTCATTGAGTTTCTTATGCTTATTAATGCATGTTTATAATTTAAGCTTTATTAAATATTTGGCGTGTTACATGTTTTCTCTTTTCTTATTTATGTTATGTTATATGCATACATATGAGTTTTATATACCTTGTAGGATCTTATGCTTCATGTTACAATTCCATGATTTGCGTTTCTGTATCCCCTTTCCTAGTCTGAATAGAATCTCGAGTTTAACTACCTTGGTATTGCTTGATCCTTTCCACTCTTAAGCTTCTCATAAATCTTGGCACAAGTTAGGCGTTACAATTTCATGGTTCAAGCCCCAAGGACTGTGTCAGGGAGTGTGTTATTTTGTTTTCACCTATCAACCTGTAAGCTTTTTGGATTGTTGATTCTTGACAACATTATTTTGTTGATTGAAAGATCTGACCTCATGGTTGCATCGCATGCTTTAGCTTACTATGTTCATGCTGTGAGTGTGTGGACATGATTACACTCTCTCCATTACCATTTGTTTTCTTTAAATTATAAATAATAATGATTATTATTATTATGATTATTATACAAAATTAACCAAACAAGTGGCTATAATAACTTGCGTAATTTTGATATAAAATTTGAGTTTTCTCTCACTTATCCTTATTTGAAAAGTCCAAAAATACTATATCCCATCGCAGTCATCCTTAAACTTTTGACCTTTTGTAAATTCTTTTGTATAATGGTACAGTATTTTATGTTACTGCATGAAGTTACATATTTTGAGAAAGTTCCATCTGTGTTCTAGCTTACTAGAGATGGAAGGATAAGCATGAGAGAAGTTTGACATAAAACTGGAACTAAAGTTGATAGGAGTGTTGATTCATTAAGAAATTAGGGAGACTGTACCTTCCGTTCCATAATATTTGGCAATTTCCTACTCTCATCTCCACCTTTCCCTTGTATCCCACATGACATCTGATTTTACCCGCTTTCCCTTCTTCCCTTGATCTTAATCCTTTCCCATGTAGTCTAGGTAGTTTCTTGAACTAACCATCCCAATTGCTTAAGCTGTTAAGTAAAAACATATGAATGGTTTTGTATTATATCTCTAACAGACTCCACCAAGAGTCCTTTGGACTTTGCACAGTGAATTATGCATGGTCCTGTCTACCCTTGTACTGAAATTCTACATTTTTATTCCATAAGATCAGCCAGCAAGGATATGGATATATTTTTAATTGATGGCACTATTGTTTACTTTTACAACTTCCAACATCCAAACAGTACATTTAAGACCCTCTGTTTAGTTCCTTTCTATTCTATTTTGTTTTGTCCGCATGCATGCCTAAGGCTATCTGAGTCCCTTGATCACTATTATTGGCAGTTAGGGGTGTAACCAAACCATCTCCAACCTTTCCCATGCTATGAGCCTTAGCCAAATGTAGCGGTTTTATCCCTACAAGCCACACCATTGCTCTCCCTAGAAGTTTTTGCCTCCTTTAATAAATTGGGTGTTGTACTCTTAACTCAAGAAAGAGTTTCTAGTATTGCAATGTATCCCAAGACCTCATCTCCAGAAGTAAAATACTTTCTTTATTCATTCATTTGTAAAGTGTCCCTCTATTTAAATTGTGTCTCCATGTATAGTAAAATGACCTGAAGGGAAAATAGTCTCCTTTTCAACATCCTAGTCATTCTCTCAGATTTGGGCTTGGTCATGTCCCTTAGGTCAAAACTGTGCTTAGGTGCTGCAAGTCAAGATAGGTCATTCCTTCCATTTCCATCATACTCGTGCTGCTTTTGGTTGTATACGTTTTTTCAATGTCTTCTCTACACAATCATTATACTGCCTTTGTAGTTTGTACAAACACTTGTGTAGGGTTTTGGAGTGTGGTCTGTAAGAAAGAAAGAAAGGTAGCAGCAGATAAACCACAGACAAAATAAGAAACCCAATCATGAATTTATGCAGAAGCCATAAAATGTGTGAAATTCAAGCAAACATGTAAATGAATCCTTGTGTCTTGATTCCACAAAATAGACTTTTATTTATGATTAAATTTATAATTGTTATAGGATACATGCTATGTTTAAAAATGATTTATTTGAGTAGTGCTTGTGGATTTCTTGGCTTATGTTTTTATCTGAGATTAGTGTTAAAGTGGGGTTCAATTTTGAGTGTTAGACTAGTAATTAGTAACATAAGAAAGGGTGCAAGGGTGAGCACATTTTAAGTAAAAGCTGTTTTTCTCTTTTCTATAGCATCAAGTTGTATTGTTTCCCTCTAATCTTATCCCTTTTACTTTGGAATAATTGGTCTTATTGAATCTTATGAATCTTTTATGTTATTTTCTTCTTCTAGAAGTATTTGTGGAAAATTTCATCCACACAGATCTGCATTTATAGTAAACTCTATTTGCTAACAATGGTTTGTTTATTTTCTTTGAATGAAAATTACAGAGGCACCAGAGAAAGAAGCTGCACAGTTGTGCATTCTGTCGTTGTAATAAAGTGCATGTGCTAAATGGTAGATGGACATGCTACAAGGGTATAAACTTAAATAAATTCCTTTTTAAAGCATATAAATGGAAGTATGGATTGATGGTGGTATACTCTATTAGAAGCATGGTGGAATGCACTCTTTTAGCCATCAGTGAGACTCTTTTAGAAGCATTACTTTTGTCTGGTGGATTTCAAAGTTATATGCAAAAATTGATTGGGGTGATGAAGTTTTCCTGTTCACATTATTGAAATCTTAAGATATACCTTTTTATTGTATACTTGGATTTCCATGCTGTGGTTGGCACTGCACCAAGAATCTTAGGATAAAGGGTTCAACATGTGTATTGGTTTTGTTCTTTTTTATAGGACTTTGTCAGGCCCCTTTTGTGGCTACCTGATTCCTTTTTATGAATATACCAGTACAATCTTAAGTTTCACCAAGTGAATATACCACATAATTTCTTTTAATTAAAGAGGCCCATGAAAAACAAAATCTAATTTAATATTATTTAGTTTCACTAATGTTATAATTTATCCATCTCATTTGCAAATTTTTGGAGACAAGAGTATTGTGATATTGACAAGTCTTTTTTTGTGGGGGATTGGAGTAGGTGTCACAACAGTTGAGGATGGGTTTTGTTCACTTAACACATTCTCAAAAGTGTTAGGGTTTTTGAGAGGTGGGTTTAGATCACTTCACACTTATTTCCATAAAAGCGATAGGTTTTTAGGAGATTTTAAAATTTTAATATACTCATATTTTAAATAATTAGTATATTAAATTACTAATTATATTTTAATTTGAACATGAAAAATATAATTTACCTAGAGTAAATGTTGTGAATAATTGATTTAATTTGTTGGAAATCTGACATCGAATTATTAAAAAATATGGGATAATTGTGACATTTAAATTTTCATGAAATTGATCTCAATGACCATCTTGTTATGGAATGCTTACGGGTAGGATTTTTATCTATTTATTCTATGTAAATAGGAAAATTGGGATCACTTAATTTATGTGTATTTTTTTATCAATGCAATGAATTAACTTAAAGAAATAAGAAAATGGTAACGTGGATTGACGGTGAGAACGGTGGGATTGTTGGAAAAAGCTTGAACATGATTTCTTTTATGTAAAAAAAAAAAAAAAAAAAAAAAAAAATCTAAATTTGGGTGAGAGTTGATTTCGAGTGAATTCCCTACTGATTTGTTTTTATTGTCGTTCTATTATGCCTTTAAGTTATATGGAATTTTTGTTTTACTCTCATAATTTTCTTCTACGTTTCTATAAATATGAAAATCCTTACTTCTGAAAACTTGTATAATACAATTTGAAAAAAAACTTCTGAAAGCATGATCTAGAAGTGAAATGAATCCAAAAGTTTTCTTGATTCCTCGATCATACAATTCATTTGCATAAAATAAAAACCTCTTAAATTGTATAATATTTTTTATTATAAATGCATTCATAAATTGTATAAAAAAACATCTTAAAAGAAGTTTATAAATTATACAATTCATAAATTCAACTTTTATAAACTTTTTTTTTAATTATGTAATGAGAGCTTTTTTAAATTAAGTCAAAATAACTTAAAATCTTTCAGATTATGTAATTTGAGAATTTTTTAGATTATACAATTTGTAACTCAAAATAATTTAAAATTTTTAGATTATGTAATCCAAAAGTTTACTAGATTACACAATTTGAATGTCAAAATAATTTTCAAATTATGTGATCTGATAATTTTTTTTATATAAAAAAATGACTTCTGAATTATACAAATCGAAATATTTTTGTTTCTTGAGTTTATCAATAACATGATATTTAGGATGAAAATAATAATAATAAGTGACGACAATGATTCTGGTAAAAAATAACGGTTTCATCTTTTAATCGATCGATATTTTAAAATAGAAAAAATATATATTTTTAGATCTTGAATTTAAGATTTATGATCTAAGATTTAGCACTTAAAATTTAGGATCTGATGCATATAATGATTGTGATCCCGGAAAGGAGGTTAAATTTATATTATATAGTCCAAATAAAATGAATTATTTTTAATTTTAACTTTTTCTTTAGATTTTATTTTTAGATTTTGTAAATTATGTAGTCTTTACTGCCTTATAATAAAATTATGCGCGTAACGTGTAAATAAGAATTGATGGAAACCAATAATATACTAGTATTATCTTGTCTAACTTTCTTTTTCCTAGGATTAGGTGTAGCTTTTTGCTCTATTGCTATGTGTAGAATACTGGGTATTAAAGTCTCAGAATATGTAATTATTTTGCATGTGATGATTGAAATACTCCTTTTACTACTTTCAATTTTATATATATTTTTTTCTGATAAAAAATGGTTTAGCAGAAAATTAAGTTATTAGGGTTTCTAATTGTTTCATGTTTAGATTGAGCTTAATTTAATTTTTGATTCAATTCAATTAAATTTAATTGAGTTGAGTTAGATTAGTGACTAATTAAAAAAATAAAGAATTAATTAAGAAAAAAATTAGTTAATAATTACAAGTTAATCATAATACTTATAATAAATACATAAGTACTATGATCATATAATAAAATATAAACTTATTTTGTATAATAAAATCATTATACAAATAATATTTTTAATTATAATTTATTATGTAGTCAAGTTGAGTTTGATTTATCTCAAAAACTTACTATTCAACCTAATTGTGATCAAAGGTATTAAATAAAAATTAAATCCAACAAAGTAACCCAATTTAACTCACAGCAGTATAGTTGAGGTGGATAAGTGGGTTGATAAATTATTATAAACCGCTTATACCATAAATAAATTAAATAGCTATGTTGCAATATGTGATTAAGGAACATACAAATTAAACTAACATTACAAAGAAAAATATTGATTATACTTGTAATTTATGATTTAACATGCAAATATGTTTTTTTTTTAACATCCATGAATAAAATAAACTAAAATGGAGTACTTTAGGATACTCCAACCCTATTATAATTATAAAAAAATTTGAAAGAGGACAAATATAAAACAGTATAAACTAAGATAAGGCAACGACAACCTAAGATGTCTCAATGAAACTTGGAACGAAATACAAATAACCAAATTAGGAGGCTACCAAGACCCCATAAGAATAATATTCATTACTCTAGAAATTACCACTTTTGGAACCTGAGGAATAAATAAAAGTAGACACCTCCTCCTTTTGTTGAAGTAGTAATAGTCATTGAAGTAGTAGTAGTTATTGAAGTAGAAGTAGCCATTGCTTTTATGATTCACATACCCACCCCTTTCATAAATAATATGTGTCCTCCATCACCAACATGCAACAAAACGAAATACAGTTCTATAGTCCCCACACCCACCCAAGTGCCCTTCCTCCTAAAGGCCCCCTATTCATAACATCATACTTGAGATTTTAGACAAGATTTTGGATTCAAAAACCAATCAGACATTGAAAAAATAACCATAACTCCCAAGTTTCTAAATTTTGTCCAAGACCACCTTTTGATTTGAGCAAGGTAAAATATCTCCTCATTGTCCACAATTTCATTTTTAAACATTACCTTATTTCTATAGTGCCAAAATTCCCACACTATTGCCACCCACATACCCTTCCAGATGACATTACCTTTTAAATTGCATCCAACCCTCCAAAAACTCCTAAAATGATTAAACACGGAAGCATCTCTAAGAGATAGAATACCAATCCATTTATCACAACTGTTCCATACTTTTTTGTGTTATTTCACATGTAAGAAACAAATGTTGGGCAGTTTCCGTATGCTTCTTACAAAACGGGCATAAGATACAACTTAATACTACTCCCCTTTTAGTCAAATTTGCTCTAATAGGTAACTTATTTAACAAAGCTCTCCATGCACACAACTGTGCAGCTGGTTCCACTCTAAGCTTCCAAAATTGTTTCAAACATTCTATGTTTAGTAAATTGTCATCCCTGTTCAATACCGAATACCCGCATCATATAGACTTGTAGACTATCATGACTCTATACCAAATTATTTGAGACACTAGAATCAAGTCACTTCCTACACGAATTATTAATTAGTTTAAATAATTATCGTGAGATTTCTCTTTCCCATGTAAACATTTCCTGCTTCACAATAAATTCTACTTACAAATTTTACCTTCCCACTTATCCAACCCTAAACCCTAAAGATGCAAATATGTAATATTGAATCAATAAAAACATTAAAGGTAGAAGAGATAAAGACAAAATAAAATATATCAATTCTATCATATAAATGTGATTCATTCCCCATCTTCTAAATTATGTTTCGGAACATTACTATATATTTACAGCAAATAGTTAATCTCACAAAGAACTAAAAAATGTCTCATTCTTTGCATTTAGATGACACATCCAATAAATGTTATCCTTAGGAATACCACACCCTAATCCAATTAGATTGCTCAATCAAAAGGTGTTAGATAAGGAAGTACTATTATTGTCATCTACATCAACTATGGTATTAGTGACAATTTCTTAATTATGATACTAATGACAATTCCGTAATTATTGTAGGTGATGGTGCAAAAACTATAAAAAAATTTAATTAAAGTAATAATATTATTTTATATTATTCACAAAACCTTATATTTTTTAACATATAAAGATCAACGGAAAATTTACTATCCAACTTGTAATATAATTTATCTATAACATTACATTGAGAATGTTTTCATTATTTAGTATGTTTATTTTACATTCAATAAATATTATCTTTAAACAATATAAAAATATTTAGGAGAAGTTTTCAAGTTTCCAAAAGTTTAAAAAATAGGGTTTATTATTAGTGTTTTAATTTCATTATGTGTTTTAATCTTCTTATTCACATTGGCATGAGACAAAATAAAGGGAGAACCAAACATGTTGTCATAAACACCAATCCTTTGGGTATGTTAGTATGAGAAGAGAATGAGTGGAATGTCCTGTTTTATTGCATGTCTCCAATGATTAGATTATAAAAAAAAACCCTAAAAAGAAAAGAAGAGACTGAAAACATGGAGATCGAAACAACCGTTAAGAACACCACCATTCATTCCGTTATGGTATCACTATAAATACCTTTCCTCCCTCTCTTTTTCCCTTCAGAAAAAGAAACAAACAAATAAATAAATAAATAAAATCCTAACACCTTCCAAACCCTTTCATTCTTTCTTACCATTTTTCTTTTTCTCTATTCGCCATGTCATCTCAACCAATCTCCTTCACCTCCTTCGCCATCCTTCTCCTTCTCGCGCTTTTCTTCGCCGCTGCCTCCGCCACTTCGTCTCCGGCCGCCGCACCTGCAGCCGGTGGTGCCGCAGCCACCGGTGGTGCCGCAGTCACCGATGGCCCTGCAGCCGCTGAAGGACCGGAAGCAGCGGAGGGTGCAAGAGTGGTGGGATCAGTTGCGAACTCTCTGGTTGTGATTGGAGCTTCGATTGTGGTTTCAATGTTCGGCATCTTCAAGCACTGAATCCAAATTTTCATTTAGTGGTGAAAAATTATATAGTTTATTTCTTTGAATTTCGCTTTCATTATAGAAACATATTATACAGATGAAATTAATTCAAGGTTAGGATTTCATGTACAGAGAAATCCATTCTTTAAATATATAGGATTTTTTAAAATATAGCTTTTCAAAAATAATATAGTTTCATAAGAGTGAGTATTAATTAAATAAAGTAACAAATTTCACTCTCGTTTTATAAAAAAAAAAAAAAAATATGGTGTGAGTTTCATTTTTAAAGAAATCCGTGTAATTTTTCAGTGATATTTTATTATATACAGTAAAACCTACACTTACGCAAATTATGTATAATATCCTTTATATTACTTTTGTTTTCCCATATTGTAACTAACATATGTATTGCCATTTGCACAAAATAACAAATGCCAATGTAATCTCCCTAAAAATAAAATTATATATTATCTCTTAACATAAAGTATGTTTTCATTTTATAAATATTTTTTTCTAATTTAGTGTCTTATAAATTAACATATTAACGGTTTAACCATCCTAATTATCTCATTCTTCATTTTATATATTTATTGTGAGGATAATTTAGTAAAATATTATAAAAAGTAGATGTATTTATTATTAAATCTTAGCTTGCGTATAAACATAGAGACAGACAGATGTAGCATATTAATAAAATTAAAATAAAATGTTTTTTAATTTAATATTTGTTTTTCTAAAGTTGTTTAATTTTCATCTCTATAATTAATTAATTAACTTATTTTGTGAGAAAAAATTCCCCATAGCAAAAAAACCGTGAGACTATTCTTCCTAAATGTAGAAATAGTCGATGTAGGATTTACCTGTCTCAACGAAATTTTTAAAGACAAACCATAAGAAAGTTGAATCCCGTATAACTTTGTTTAACGATCATTTTTAAATATGAATAATAGCTATTTCTAGTTTTAGGTATTATTAATATAAGCTTAATTCAGTTTGATTTGGGACCCACAAATTGTGTAATATACTACAAAGATGTTACAAATTGAATTAAAAGTTTTAGAAAACAGATCCAAATTGATAAAAAAACAAAATATCCATTTTAATCAATTATCAATTTATTGGACCAATTTTTAATTACTTTTCTTGTATCCATTTCATTCTAAAGTAGATGTATTATTAGATGTATTTATATCACGGTTTGCGTCTAGGTTTTTTTTTTTTTTTTTCTATAAAAGGCAC
>Ga0209489_107912_pt1 | contig 15215 bp, 6 predicted proteins | sample SiratrowhiteBW_FD_187527 | JGI IMG/M metagenome (GOLD analysis project Ga0209489, IMG submission 187527) | Root nodule microbial communities of legume samples collected from California, USA - Siratro white BW (SPAdes) (version 2) | ecosystem: Host-associated > Plants > Roots > Nodule | place: USA... | reverse complement strand
GAAGGGCAAAGAGAATATTCAAATTGGGGTTGAGAATGAATTGCATGATAGCTCTGATTCTGAGTTTGAAAGATTACTTAACTATAAGAGTTGCTCTGAAGGAGAAGAGGAGGAGGGATATGCATCATTAGATAATATGGAAGAGAATTATGTTGATATTGAAGAAGAGTCTGATAGCTAAAAATTTAAGACTTTTATATTATGTTTTGTTCTTATTTTATGTTTTAGACATAATAATATTATCATGATGATTGTCTTTTTTATAATTTTTGCACTACAATTATATTTTTGTTTTTTTAAATATATATATTGTATTTTTTTTATCACAATGCTTCCGCCATAACCCGTTATGGTTTCCGTTATAAAGTTATAAAGGATTTTGGGTTCTCCGATATTTTCTGTTATCCGATATCAATAATACTGATCACAATATAAACAAAACAAAACTTACAAGAGTAAGCTATTGAAATAAAGTTTCAATATAAGAAAATGTATATAAATGAAACGTTATGATTAGCAAACCGAAAACAATTCAATTTCATCAAAGACCAACATATAAAAACATAAAGATTACACATGGATTTATACATCGAAGATAAAAGATCAATTGTTGTTTTTCAAAAGACTCGTATTAAGTATGTCTTACAAGAAATTAATATTTTATCCATTTCAAGACTTAGATTAACAAATACACTTAAGAGTAACGAGTTAAAGTAAGTCCAATACAATCTAAGTCGCACATTTACACATCTCATGGTGCACGAGAACTCTCTTGTGAGCTTCTCACTACATGATATCTTACTCTATACTGCTTAAACCATTAGTGAAATAAGAGGATCTCTATTAGAGCTTAAGTGTTAATACTGAATGTACAAATCAAACAATGACTCACATATTATCTTAGACTTACGATCCTAAATTTATACAATTCTTATCATTCTCAATAAACATCATCATGCAATATAACTCCTTTAAATAAAATCAGAAATCCATTGAATATAAAAATTAACATTCATTTTAAATTTATAATCAACATTCACATCCAATTCATTAAAGGGACAAAAAGAAAAAAAAAAATAGCTTCCTGACACACTGGAATACATTAGTTTTTATCACAACAAAGAGCCTTGTGACACTGAAAACATTAGTCTTTGATCACAAAGAAAGAACCTTCTCACAAATGAATACATTGATTTCTATTCACCAAACGTTGTCTAGTTAAGATGATCACCTTCCTTGTGCTATCAATTGCTTACTGCAAATCATTGACTCAAAGAAAGTAGGAAACCCCATCTATGAAATTCAACAACAGTCATCAATTGTTTCCTGTCATAACATCAAATAGCAGACCAACATCTATGATGCAGCAAACACTGTCTTGTTAAAATGATCACCTTCCTTGTGCAATCAATTGCTTGCAATACCAAGTTAGTCTTTTTCATTAATTGATTTCCCACCCATGAAGTTCATTGTCATAACATCTATCAGTTTCCCAACAGAACTGAAAGAAGACCCACCATTGAGGACAGCTTTCCTAGCCATCTCTTTCATTTCTTTCACCTTGTTGTGTACCATATTATCTCTATCCATTAATTGTTTCAGCCCTTTCTCAATCTCCTCCGCCATTACAAGATCACTACCCCTTCTGTAGTCCAGTCTCAGCTCCACTGCTAGTCTAAACTCCCTCACCATTCTGAAAGCATTCAGCTGCTGTTCTGCATAAATAGGCCATGTCAATATTGGTACCCCAAACCACAAGCTTTCCAAAATAGAGTTCCATCCACAATGAGACACAAACCCCCCAATGGCTTTGTGGGCCAGAACCTCCACTTGAGGTGCCCAATCACATAGCATACCCCTACCTTCTGTCCACTCTAAAAACCCTTCTGGTAAGATTCTCTCTTCATTTTTTGTTGTAGTTGGTGGAGAAAGCATTCTCCACAAGAACCTAACTCCACTACGCTGAAGTGCTTGTGCTATTTCTCTTGTTTGAGGTGGATCAAAACTTCCCCTACTCCCAAAACAAAGAAAAACGACAGAAGAATCAGGTTGCTCATCTAGCCATTTCAATATTCTGTCATGTTGCGCTTGATCCAAATTTGGGTTAGGTTGACCCTTGAGATTAATCAGTGGACCAACAGCATAGATAGAAGGTGTTTGAATTTGACCATCACATAATGCATCAATAGCATACTGCTCCAACTCTGAAAAAGTATTAACAATGATCCCTTTGGAGAATTGGAACCTCTGAGCAAGATCATAATAAGCAGCATATCCACCCTCTTTGTTAAAAAAAGCATCAGGCATAACACTAGAGGGAAATGTATCAGGGAAACCCGGAATCAACCATTCAGGATCAGAATCACAGAACACATCACCAACTTGACGTTTCTGAAGCGAAAGCATTAGACTCAAAAACCCAACATTTGAGGGCATGAACAAATAAGTAGGGATCCCTAGGTCGTTTCCCACATCAATCATGGGTGAACAGAAAACATCTAGGACCAACCCAATAACGGGGTTTGAATGAGATGATGATAAAATGTTTTGTAACGTGGCTTTGACATGGGGTTTGAGGATCTGCAAGAGGGTACACATGTAGTGTGGTATTGATCTCTTTAGTAGCTCCTGTGGAGGGGGCTCTACGTGAGGGAGTTCAATTGCATGGATTTGAGGTTGTGAGGCTGTAACTGATCTGATGTATGCATATGAATGGGGAGCGTAAGGGACCTTCATGCAGAGGATTGTGATTGAAAGATGGCTATGATGGTTGATCAAACGTTGTGCTAATTCGAGGGTTGGAGCTGAGTGGCCAATCCCCGGTGTGGAAAAGAGGATCAACCCTGCTTTCTTCTTTGTTTCAGCCATTAATTTTCAAGTATGGTGGGTGGAACTGTGTATATCTCTTATCTCTTATGGTGTGGCAGTTTGTGAGTTTGATTCAACTTCAGTTTGACATTTCATCGTACAACACAGATGCAGATGTGAAATGAAAAGCGATGCTTTTCTTTTCGTGGGACCTAATCAAATAACAAATCACTGTAGGCCACATAATCAAGTCAGTATAGTCAATTGTTACAGGCCACATGGTAAATTTTCAAGAAAGGAAAAAACAAACAACTAGGACAAAGCATTATTGAAAAAAACTGAAAACAACAAAAGAAAGTATGAAAGAATTCATACAAGACATCAAAGAATAAAAAATAAGAAGACGTTGAACAAGTAATTTTATATTCGTATACCTTAAGAAATCACAATTAGAAATATTGCTTTATTGTAAAATTGGAACAATCCACTGAAATGAGTTTGGATTTCAAATAAAAGTTGGGATATTTATATTAAGGGTGATGGTAGTTTCACACCACTATTCACAATCCACTCTTATTTGATACTATAAAATAATATTACTTTATTGATATATAATATTTTATTAATATTAAATAAGAATTAGAGCCAGCATTGATTAATGCAGTTACCATTTAAGAACGTTAGCACTATTATTTTTTGTATTATAATATTTTTTATTATTAAGTAAAATTTAGATGAGAGTTGTTAAATGATGAAATACTATTTTTCACTTAAGAAAATTTCTCGTTTGATAAGTTTTCAGTTACTTTTACTCACTAAATAAAAACTGCTAAAAACATTTGTAAGCTGCTGGTATTTAACGACTTGAAAAATCTATATATCTTAAGAGTAATAATATTAATAAATCTATTAAACAATGAAAAATGTTTTCTTAATCAGGATATATCTCTATGATTAAATTAAATTAAGTTAAAGACTAATCCCTCAAAAGGAGTCAGCTTTTGCAACTGAAAGCAATAAAAAAATATTAAAACTAAAGGTGTAGGGTTTCACTATCTTTTAAAGTCTTGGAATTGGCTTATGCCAACTGCTCTAATATACTTTGATTAACTACAACGTGCTTATCCATTTGAACAAGATTATTTGATAAGAAGTGGTGTTAGGTCTCCCACCACATTGATTAAGATAACGTACTTAAACCATGAGGTTTTCCAACTTTTCGAACTAATCTCTTAAGATTAACTCTCCTTGTGCTTAAGTCCTAATAATTCGTGTTTTCATTAAGAGTTGGACTATGAAAAAAAAATCTATGTTAGGAGTGACAGTGTCTGTCATGTATGTTGACCTTAAAGAGGATGGTGATGTTAGGAATTCCACATTGATTAGGATGAATTACTTATCTACTCCATAAGCCTCGAAACTTTCTCACATAATGAATTAGTCTTTTGAGTTGAGTTCTCCTTTTATTCTTAGGTCTAACACATAGTATAACTATCCATCTGATTAAACAAAGAGCATAGCATAAAGATTGTACTATCATCCCAACTAGTTTGGCTGGAGTCAACAAGCATCTGACCTTCTGTTTAGCTTGAGGCTATGCGTGAATATCAAGCATTTCAGAATGAGTCTTAACTTAATCCGCGTTTTACATGATAAAATTTGTTTATTATCAGTATCAAATGATGATTGATCTTTTGTTATATAGAAGGATTCCACTTATTATTTATGCTTTAGTTCAGTTGTCATCTTCTTATTCGTCTATTTTTATAAACAAACCTTCGATTTTTTGTAGACAGAGTCAGCAGGTATGATTAACCAAAATATAAATCCACCAGTCTTTGTTTTAGCCAAAACAAAACCTATTCAATTGGTGAAAAAAAAAAATCGTAACAAGACAACCCATCTTTCCTTGAGGCAAAGTTTTGCAGTATCACCAACTCTTTTATTTTATGACTTGTTATCAAACAATGGTATGATAAACTATCCAACACAACGAAAGGACAATTGCTTCTGTTATATGTTTCAAATAGATCAGGCTTGAATGTATTAAAACTTCAAGTGTAGAACAAAACAATATTTGCTAGTTATACACCCATTAAAATCACTTACACTACATAAAAATTGACCATCGATATTTGTTAGTTGCAATTTGCATTCTACTAAAAGTAATTCGTATCTATGCAGCCCAAAGAAAATGTGTCATTTATGAAGCCCGGACACTGACACGGGTAAGGATAGGACACGAACACGTAGACACGTATAGTTTCTAAAATATAGGACACGGGGACACGGATCTATATATTACGTTACTATCAATTTCAATCAAGATTTATATATTAAAAAACTATCTATGAACAAAGTTAGTCAAATATAACAAAAAGATAGATATAATTTCTTTATCTAAAATCTAAAAAGTCAAAAGAAATATATATAATCTAAATATTCTTATTATATATAAGATTTGTATCTTATCTTTATAATAAGTTAACGAATTTTTAAGTAAATTATTGTATTATTTTATTTTAAAATTATGTTAGAAGTATGTTAAAATTGTTAGACGTTTAAAATATTGCCTTTTGAACTGGACACTTCACTGATACGTGTCGTACGGGTGTCAGTGTCCGATACGTGTCGGACACGGATACGTCACAAAAAAATGGAGTGTCCGAGCTTCATAGTGTGCCATCATCTGCTTATGGCAGAATCAGGAAATGGAGTAACCTTGTAATGAATGAAAAAAATAAATACGAAATGTGATTTCTTTATTGACTAATTAGTAGGTAATGTTTTTAATGATTTCCATACTACCAAATGTTTCCAAGTTTCTGAATTTGCACAATTTTCTTTCAAAATACTAAATATTTATTATTTCATTAGAATAGAAGATCTACATTCTTGCAGCCACATAACCCAGAAAAAGAAAAGCAACATGGGACCTTCCTTTCTTAGCCCGTCCAACCAAAATTCCAGACAATGTAGAACTTCACAGTTCAAAGTATCTTATGCATTAGTCAGGCAGAGAAATTAGCCTTTTAGCTTTTTTGTTACTTCAGCAAGGTATTTACCCTGGTAAAAGGCCTGCTGAAGTTCTAGTTCAGTGGGTTGACGAGATCCATCTCCTGCAAAAGTTCCAGCACCATATGCGGAGCCTCCTTTTACTTCATCCATCTCAAACATGCCTCTTCCAAAAGTATATCCGAGAGGAACAAAAAGCATACCATGATGAGCTAGTTGAGTTATTGCTGTCAATCTGCAACCACCACATAAACAAGTGGCCATAAGCCATAGCCTTGTAGGATCATGACAGAAATAATAAGATTTATTGATGCATATAATTCATACCAGTTTTGAGGGAAGCTGTAGACAATCATGCCAATTGCCAAGTAATATGACTCCTAGTTCTAATGTATGATCAATAGTTGTGTAGAGGATGGAACCAATTCATTAACATTAAGGCTAACTTTTTTTATAAGAGGTTATTTTCTTTTCTATTTATATGAGAACCAAATGAAGCATCATTTTGAGGCATGGTGAAGGGGATACTTACGCTGACAGTTCTTGACCTCCACCATAAAAACCAGTACTCCAGAAGATTCCAGCAGGTTTGCCAGCCAGTGCTTGGGATGCCCATAGCCCACCAGTGGCATCAAAGAAGGCCTTGAGCTGGCTTGGCATCATGCCAAAACGAGAAGGAAAACCAAATATCAAACCATCAGCCTCTACAAGTTGTTCTGGCCTTATGTCTGGCACATCATCTGGTTTAGAAGGGGCTTTCAACTTTTGCAATATTACATCAGAAAGCATCTCAGGCACCTGTTTTCGGAAAACCAAAAGCAAAAAACTATCAACTAAGATTGAAAGGGCCCTAACTCTGAAAGCATCCAATTGAAAAGATTGTTTGGCCCTCAAAACTGCAATTGTTGCCATTAGATTTTGGTTTTCGAGGTTTCCATAACACATAAGGAATGCAACCAAAAACCACAACTTTAGCATCAGAGGACCTATCATCCAAACTAAAAACTTGCACATTCTAACTGATCTAAAGAATTACCCGCCAGAGTGTTGCTTCAACACCTTCAACTGCAGAAGCCCCTCTGTGCACTTCTCTTGCCATGGTGTCCACATGTCCATACAAGGAGTAATACCTGCAAAGATTGATGCATCACATAGAGGTCATTAAACTATAAAATTCAAGAGTATGTATGGTTGATGAATGTTTGAGTTAGAATATGAATATAAAAGAATTAAACAAAAGTAGCAGTTGAAAATATACTTACACAATGTAGACCTTAGTGACAGCCATTTTTTATTTGCTGACTCAAGTACTAATCACTTTTGCCTCACAGCTTATGGTTCCCCTGGATGACCAGAAGATAAAGCAATTAGGATGGGAAGAGGACCACAAAATAAGGAAAGTTTCAAGATTACAGTTACAAAACTTACAGACTTGATCATCATCAGTACACAGAAAAATGAAAATTAAATGGTATACTTCATCTTAATTGTACAAGAACCTTCATGCATGGATGAATCTGATAAATAAATCTACCCAAAAAGAACAAATGTAAAACACCAGAGTTTACCTCCTATGAACACCCCAACAATCTCCAGAGAACAAAAAAAAATGAAAGGTTAGATTTTGATCAGCTTTAGAGAAATGGGTGTGCTAAAGGATGAAGAGATAAACAAATTGAGTTTCAAAGTCTATGATTTCAGCAGAAGAAAGAATAGAAAGATGAAGTCATTTGGAATTCATTATCGGACAACACAGTTTGGCAAGGATATGGTGTGGACAGAAGGAGTGACAGAAAACTCTGAACTGAATTGAGATGATTGGAGCACAGAGGAGGCGTGTGCATAGAAATTTGTCACAGAAAGGGACCTTAAATATAAATATAATATGCAACAAAAGTTTTTGTAACGGATTTTAACAAGGCCCGTAATTTTTCAAAATTAATCTATTCCGTTGTAGTTTATTATCACTATCATACCATTAATTTTCTTCAGTTTCAATTTTTAGTAAGAAATTTATTTTTCAGTAAATAAAAAAATATTTTATTTATTTAATAAATAGTAATTAAATGACTTTTTTTATTTAAAAAAATAATTAAATAACTTCTCTTCTAAAAATAACTATCACATAATTTTTTTAACACATTTCTTACAAAATTATATATATATATATATATATTATTTTAGTTTAATATTAATAATTATATCATTTTTTTAAAATTATATATTTTTGAAATTATATAATTTTAATATAAGAAAAATGTGAATAATATTTTTAATAATTATTAAAGAAGTTTTCTTTTGTAATTATCTTTTTGATGCATAAATTTATATTCACTTTGTTTGATATTAATTAAGTGTTTAAATAATAAAATATAAATTATGAATAGTTTTGTCTGGTAATCATACACATGTTTTTTTTATTTAATCTGATAAGCAAAAATTTTAAGCAGACAATATATATAATTTTGAAGTTAATGTTTTCACGAAATATTATATGTACTTATTTTATATTTGTAAAAAACATTCTCTTAGGTTAACAAAAAGATATTGAGAGCATATGTATATATCAAAAATTTATCAAAACACACACCAAAGTTGCATGCCATTAATTATCCTACATAAGTTGAAGTAAAGGTTATCTAATTTGTACAATCTTATGTTTTTGCTCAGAAAAGCTCTTTGACCAAAGCTTCTTAGTCATGCTAACTTTTTGGAATGTTACTTGAAGAAGATAACCACATTTAAAGATATATGTCTTGCTCTCAATGCTTAAGCTTGAATGTGGACAAACGGTAAAAGAAAAAATGTTTTTTAAGACCTTCCCAAAGCTAAAAAAATGTCCAATACCTCCTTTTCCTCTTAAACTTTATATACAGGATATTTTTAAAGAATGAATCTTAACGACGAAAGTCGTGCTACAAAAATGTATACATAATCTAAAACTTTCAAGTCTTATAGTTTTGAGAAGAAATATTGTTAATATTCATTATCAATGTAGAAGAGTTTTAAACTTTGTATATATCTTTAAGACACTGTTCTTTTTCTAGTGAGTGAACCTATGATCTTTTATACCACATTTTTTGTAAATCATGTTCTTTTAGTTAAGAGTGAATGCATTTAAAATAATACTAGATCTTAATTAATATTTATCTTAATCAAAAGAGGAGTGCTTACTTTACAAATCAGAATGAAATCTTAATTAAGAGTTGTTATATTCTAAATAATACTCAAATTAAAGTCATGAGTTGGTGATATTCAAATAATACTCATTTATAACTTATAATAATCTAACGAAACCAATTAATTGATTGATCATTTGAGGTAGTATATATTAACACAATAATTATTATAAAGACATAATGCAAATCTTTCATCAAATTATACACTTTCAAATAAAAAATTAAAAAATTAAAACACAGTTCAACTCCCCTTCTTATATATTTTTATTGTATTTTTGCACAAATTCCAAAATTGCAAAGATATATATGCATTTTTATTTTATTCGAGCTCTATTATTTTTTAAAAAAATATAATTTTACAACAATAACATTTAGTTAAAAAAGTGTATTTTCCTTATACGAAGATGATATAAATATCTTGTAACTATTTTTCTATATACACTTTTTATTATTTTTTTTTTCATTTAAACTCTGCTGCATGTACCTAATCATTTATAAATCATTTAATTCTCACTATTTTCCTTTAAATATATTGATCTTTACATTTTTATTATTTTTTGCTTGTGAGTAGTATTAATATATACTGTAATAAATCATTATATATGCATTTGTAATAAATCATTATATAATTATAGGCTTCTTTATGAAAATCTTGTATAGATAATCAAACGGTCTCAGAATAGGGAAAAGATAAGATATGGTGGAAAATTTTTGCTAATAGATAGTGTTACTCCCATGAATCACAATGAGTAAAGTTTGCTTTGGTTTTTAAGAGATGTTGGAAGATAAAGTTTAGAATTGGGATTTTAATGAGGATGGTGATTAGTATGAACATTTGGTTAGTTGACTACCTAAAAATGCTTTTATAATTATTGAAAAAAATTATTGAAATAGTTTTTGTTAAGATTAAGCTTGATGTCACTTGAATACTAGTTTGAAAGTTTCTCATCCATTATCTCATCGTACTTAAAGTTTTTTTTTTTAACTCTTTACAATCAATTGTTTTAAGTTCATATCTTCTGGGTTACAATCTTTTGAAGCTCTTTCTAGATTGGAAGAAGAGTGTAGGTTGATTTTTAAGTTCCGAATAGATCGGAAATAAACTTAGTGATTCGAATAAATTGAAATGGTGTATTTAGATTTTATAAAAAATCTAGAAAACAGATAAATGATGCTTTCAAGATCACTAAATAACTTATTAGAGTATATACTACTAAATAAAATGATGGAAGGATCTACACATCTTAATTTCAGTTTTTTTTTTTATTTTATTTTTTAAAATAAAGAATTTTTTTAAGTTTCTTTTAGTTTGTTTTCTTACTTTTTTTTATACTATTATTGTGTGATGATTTAATGGTTTGCTTTATCTCATTATTTCATGAATTTAGTCTAATAAATTTTATGTGATGACTTATGTCTAGCATGAAAAACTCTTCGAATTACTTACATAAAATTCTAAAATTTTAATTTTTTTTAAGTTTCTTACCAAATGACATATTATATCATAAAATATTTTAAATTCTCTACTAAATAAATTATTAATATAAAAATAAAATAAAACTATTGTAATATTTAATTTAAAAGAATATTGATGTCACATTTCCTCTATTTAAGTGATAAGTGATGAAGCTATTTGTTATATATTATCTTTGTCATTACATTATTAGTACACTTTTTATAGATTAAACTATATGCCACTTTATATAATTAACTCCCATGCCAAAAGCTCAAAATTATTTTAACCTGCTGGGGATTATATTAATTATACTCTTAAATTCTTTATTCAAACACACTAATAAAATATTTATTATTCAATTGAAGCTCCAATGTCAACCACTGCAACTGTATTATCAATATACTATGCAATTGTTACTAAACCTATTTCTCTATCTGACTTTGCCCTTCCTATCTCTACAGAGAATCTTCTTCCTATACAAAGATTTTTAATATGTTTCCATCAAGAAACTTAGTCACAGCATAATAAATCTTAGGCAATCTGATATTATCTGTATAACTAACTTTTGAAGTGCAGAATAATGCAAGGAGTGAATAAAACACCAACTTTGACTCAGTAAGAAGCAAATTTGATTCAATAAATTATTTTCAAATTCAACCAAATTCAAAATTGGCTTTCACAGATAACCAAAATTTATTCAACAATATCAGATAAGAGTAAACGGATCCATACCACATCATAATCTCAATTTATAAAATATAAAGGTGAGCTCACAGAACACAATTCAAGAGTAGAACAGTGAGTTAATATAGAAAAAAAGATCAATTATTACATAAAACGCAAGTTCACATTATTATTAGAGCACATCATATTCTTAATTTAAATCAACCAATAACAAATAGTAACTACATCTGATCTTATACGTAAGATAATAAAAAATTATTAAATGTATCTCATATATTAGAGTAATTTGTGTCATGACTTTCAGAACAAAAGTTGTATAAAATACATCTTAAAAGAAAGTATAACATTTGACCTATTAAAAATAATTCTGGAAATCTGTCTTCAATTTCCTATATCATAATTGCTTCTTGCATAACAAAATGTTGTTCATCTTCTCACCTCACAACCTAATATTTTCATCTGAGTAATTTGGATTAACAGTTAAATCAGGATATAAAAAAAAATTAAAGATATCTCCTTTTTAAGATACATTTTCACTACTTAATAATCTATCACTTTGAATATCATTTCAAATATCTCACTTTTTCTCATTCAAACATTTCTTCTCATATATATATATATATAATAAATTTTGGAATTATAATAAACATCTAAATCATAAAACAATTTATGAAAAATTTAAGTTAAACAAATTCTTATAAAATATACTAAAGTTGTGATATGATCACTTGACCGATATACAATACAATATCACTTAATTTGAGTATTACTTGAATAATGTTACAATATAACTTGTGCAACCCGATCTTTCAAACAAGGAGGACATTTTGAATTGGTGTTCCAAAATAATGTTTGAATTTACTCATTTTCTCTTCCTTAATGATATGATATTAAGAAAGTTAATATAATTTTGAATTTTTTTTTAGATTTGATTATGTTTTTAATTAAGAGGTTAAATAGTTGAAAAGATATAAAAATCACAAAAAAGGTCATGATGACTTAATGAAAAAAAATATATATATATATATATATATATATATATATATATATATATATATATAACGAAAGTTAATTACTAATGAACATTAAAGATTATTTAATGAAAACTAATGTGAAATTTAAAAGGTGTTAGACATTTTGTTTAGTCTATTAATATGTAACTCATAATTAATCTTTTCAAAAAAAACTTGTGGCAATTATCCCATAATTTATCACTTACATCTTTCTTGCTATCAAGCATACAACACAAATACTATATGAAAGGAAAAAAAATATTTCAATTGAATAGTGTAAGATTTCTCAAAGTTTCCATATTCAATCATACTTATTCCACGTGGTTTTTAATACATTTACACACTACTTTGGGACAAACATGTACATTACTTCTAAATTTGTCCAATTTGATTCTGACATCCAAAATCACTTTCAATTACATCACAATATTAAAATGATATATTTTAATTCCAAAACTCTAAGGAAGGATAACTTAGGTGCTCAATGATAGCCAGATTCAAGTGTCTCAATATGATTGCATTTACAATTATAATTGATATTAATTTCCCTTACTGCAAGATAGCTTGATCCTTAACAAACCTTAAATCTCAAATATTCAAACCATAAAGGTTAAATTCTTCAAAAGCTCTCCTAATATCTTTATAAAGTGTCAACCTAATAAATCAATATCACAACTCATTCAGAATCCCTAGGAAATCTCTATTCCTATACTATTTTAAACAACAGATGAAGGACAAAACCTTCACATGCAAAAGGAGAAAAGAGGAAAACCAACTTATAGGAGAATAAATTAAGATAGAATGAAAAGCTTACTTAAATTAAAATTTTGGTCTACCTCTTTTAATATATTAGTGGATATTTATTTAAAGTGTAACCTACTCATAGAAGGGATGAAGGATCAATTATAAACAACTTAAAAGGTTTTTAAGTTTAAAAATAAAATTTAGAATAAATGAAAAATGAATTACTTTGAATTTATTTATAATCCTTTTTTAAACTATGTTTTCTTTCTCCATTTAGTTTAAAAGTGCATGTTTTAAATGTGGAGAACTTGGAACAGCTAATATCTCATTTGTTAATGTTGGATGTAATGAATCTTAACTTTATAATTTTTTTATATTTTAATATATATTTTATTTTCACAAATCTTATAATTTTTTTATATTTTAATATATATTTTATTTTCACAACTCTTATAATTACCTTATATTTCATGTGTATGTGGCTGGATAATTTGTACTTTACTAAATTTCACTGATTTAGAAAATATTTTTAAAATTATAGATCTAAGGTTGAACAACCAGGTATTATACATTAGACATAATATGTAATGTCTTAGTCATCTCTGAGGGATTATAATTTCTATATTCAGATTTTGGCTTTTTTGAATAAAAATTTGGGGTTTGACTAAATTGATTGTGAGAACGGAAGAGTTATGTTAAACATTATATTGAAAATTTAAAAAATATTGTATCAAATTCATGAAATTTAAAACCATGATATATTATTTTAATATGCTTTTTATATGTTTCTAAATACTTTCCTAAGTGTATTATAAACTATAAGAATTTATTTAGTTTGTTGTTGCAATTATAGTATACTTATTAATTTTCTTGATTTAAAGTTTTTAAGTGTTAAATTAGTAAATATATAAATTGTCTTGCTAATATAAACTCTTGTGAAACTACTTCAATTATCAATATACTATTTCAAATATGCTTGCCATGAAATTAACAGAAATATTTTTAAGGAAGATTTTAAGAATTAATTAGGATAGAATAAAAGTTCAAACCTAGCTATTAGATATAAAGTGTATAAACGTCGTTGGATCTTAAATTATCGACAGTTTTTTTTTCTTTTTCTTTTTTTAAATGTTATACTGCAAACCTATAAGTTAGAAAGTTATCAACTATCAACTAGCTTATCAACTAATTCTTCCAATAATATTCATAAAATTTAAATATGATTTATACTTTCTTCTTTGTTATAACCACACAATGCATATAGATACATAAATACATGAATAAATGTAAAAATTACAGGTTAATTAATAAATATAAGAATTAATCGTGATTTTTTTATTTAACAATTTAAGTTGTAAAAGTTAATTTTTAACATACTAAAAATATCCTACAAAATTATGGTAAAGTGCAGAAAAATTTAATGTTTCTCATTCACACATTTTTAAAGTAAAAAAAAAAGAAAGTTCTTAGAAGATAAGACGAAGATATCATGTATATCATATTATTCAAACTTCCGGTCTTCAATAATAACTGTCTCCTTTCTTAATACAATGCACTTTTATTATAATTATAAAAATCAATAAAAATAATTATTTTAATTAGTTTTGTGAAATTTTGAAATAACATTATCAATATATTAAATTTTTTATTATTAATAAATTTTTAAATTTTTTATTTATTAATAATATATATAATATTTAATAGAAACAAACAGATAAATAAATTTAATACTTTGTGGAAGTTATAAAACATTAATAAAAATACATCAATTTCTATGGTTTATATGAAGAGTTAGAAAAAAAAAAATATATTGTAAAAAGAGTCATCTATTTATATTTCATAAACTCAACACTGAATAAGAAAATAACAAAATGTGAATTAAGGCAGCACTCACAATATATCATCTTATCACCAATTCAAATTATACACGTAGAATCCAGTGATTAACACACAAGCAATTTCCAAAGTTGTCCATATCAAACAACATACCTATACGAAGACAATCTTTGTGTCATAATTCGAAGACAACAAAAAGCATTCTAGAAAATCACAAATGAAATAGAAAATTTCACGCACATGTAACAACTTTGTCAATTTTGTTTTTCTTTTGAATATCAAATTATAAAATTGTTGCAGGGATTGAAAGATAAAATTGATCAATGTTTTCAACCTATCATAAAGAAGATTTTTTTTTTTTAAATAATCATAAACAACCAAGAGTGAATTTTATTTTTTCATTAATGAAAATGTTGTAAATTATATTTGTATATAATCACAATCATAGTTTAGTTTAAATTAACAATATATATATATATA
>Ga0209489_107911_pt1 | contig 15215 bp, 3 predicted proteins | sample SiratrowhiteBW_FD_187527 | JGI IMG/M metagenome (GOLD analysis project Ga0209489, IMG submission 187527) | Root nodule microbial communities of legume samples collected from California, USA - Siratro white BW (SPAdes) (version 2) | ecosystem: Host-associated > Plants > Roots > Nodule | place: USA... | reverse complement strand
AAAATATAATTTATTTATATAAAAAATTAATAATATATATATATATATATATATATATATATATATATATATATATCACTTTCTTATCTTCTTCTTTGACAAATATAAAAAATATCCACTTAAAATAAATTAAGATGAAAGCTCTCAACTCGTTTACAGCAAATATCCTAGCCTATTTCTCAAGAAATAGTTGGGCCACTAACGTAGGTGATAACTTTGTGATAAAGCACCATTTTGGTGCAATTTATTTTCATATTTATCAAAATGAGTAACAAAACTTATTTACAAAAATGGATAAATCGTGCAATGTTTCATTTAAATAAGTTGTATTATAGGGAGACGATTTCAATAGGCACTGAATAAAAGAAGAAGAAACCATGAGACAGGAAGATGAGTTTGATTAATTTTAATTAAAATCTTGTCAACATGGCATGATTTTAGTGAGAAAAATAGGGTTAAAATTGAGCCAACGTGACACAATTTAAGTTGGAAAAATATAATAGAAATCATGTCATTGTGGTATATTTTTGCATGTTTTTAGTGAAAAAAATGTCATCAAAGTTATGCACAAAATTAGTTTATTATTCCATCTGTGATGCCTCAAAATTAATGAACCTAATTAATTAATTAATTATTAGTGAATGCATGAGAATACATAAGCACCAAATTAATTATCTCACTCATGTGTGAGAATTGATGCACCAAATTAGTTAATTATTTCACTAGTGCATGCCTGGAAATTAATGCACCATGCATTATAATTAATTAATTTGGTGTCACTATTTTTTTTTACTAAAAACATGACACAATTTTAATTAAAACTAACCACTAATTACAAAATCACCTATTTGTCATACCATTTTATCCTTTAAAATCATGCCACGAAAATACGATTTACTCGTTTTAGTAAAAAAAAAAATTGGTCATTATGATAAATACGAAATAAAATTAGACTAGAATGGTGATTTCAACAATAACTTTATCATTTTCAAAGGCAGTGGACATTCTACTATCATCTTTGCTCAAAATCTTGATGTTCTACTATTGTTGGATAATTCAGTTAAGGTGTTATTTTACCTTCCCTATACACATTAATTCTTTAATTAAATTTTTTCTATTATGTAGGGATAGTGTATAAATAGAAGAAAGAATTGAAAATGCAAAACTAAAGTTTTGAAAAATATATGTATATATATGAACCTATCTTATGTAATATAAGGTAATATAAAATGATAAATAGTATGAACATATATGTGTATCAAAATATATTTATAGATTCTGACTTTAAATCATTTATCCGTATAGTTTGTTTTTTATCAAAGAAATTTCGTATAAAACTGATTAGACGTTGTAGCATACATTCTAAATACCTTATTCCATTTTAATCTCTTATTAATAATTGAATTTAAAATCTATAAATCTTTAAAGTAGATGTTCAAGATTTCTTTCTTCAAATAAGATCCTAACACTGTATAAGATATTCGAATCTACGTTTAGAAATTATTATAAGTACTTACAACACAAAATTATAAATAAGCTAAATCAAAATGTCTTTATAATATATATATATATATATATATATATATATATATATATATATATATATATATATATTCACATAATAAAAATTTTATAATAAATTTAAATATAAATTTCTTTATTATAGTATTTCAAACTATACTTCATTATATAAGATTTAATAAAAAAATATTTTCATATTAATACAAAATAAAATAAAATAAGATAAATTTAATTTTTTCCATCAGATTGTGACTCTAATTGAACGGTTGAAAAATTTTTATTTTCTTTTATAATTATATGAAAATATTTTTATTAAATTTTATGTAGAAAATTATATTTTAAAATATTCTGATGAAGGTATAGGATGAAGATTTATATTTAAATTTATTATAGAATTTGTATGTAATAACTAATTTTTATTTTAATAATTATAATACGTGTCTATTCACATTTTAATCAAACTTGTATCAATAAACTTAAAAATACATTCAAATAAATATTTCACAATTTTAGAAGAGATAAAAAAATTAAAATAAATATTTTTATAAGTTTAAATTATTTTATATAAATTAATTTACATTTTTTTTAATTTTAGTTTGTACATAAACTAGTTTTAGTTTATAATTTTTTAAAAAACGAATTATGGAGATATTTACTTAGACATCTCTAAATCGAGATTAGTATCTTGATTAGTTGAATGTGGATTCCAATGTTGAAAGCATTAGTCTAAAAGTTTTTATATAAGAACAATATCTCGATACTGAACTTAGAAGTCTCTATTTTTGTTTTGGTTCAACCGTGCTTAAAAAAATCAGTTTTGGTCGTGGCCGCCAAGTTGTTTGTTACATTGAATTGAAACCTCAAAATCCAAAAGCCAATTTAAGGTTGCAGTTGTGGGGTCACAGGATGTATATGTGGCTCAAAAATTTAACGTGAGTCTTCACCTAAACCTAATCTTGTTATTTTAATTTGTTTTTGTTTATTTATTTATTTTCATATTATTGTCTTCGTCAAACTTCCCTTTATGTTTTCAAATTCGATGACTTTCCAAGTCATGCCTTTGACTAACACTAGCCCTCTTCAAGACAAAGAGATATCTCATATTGTTCTTTTACAAATTTTTCTATAAAATATGTGAAGATTAAATATTAAATAAATATATTTACCATATTGAATATATAAAAGAGTTAATACTTCTTATTACACAGTTTAAAAAAAAGTATAGAAGTGTTAAGACATCTTTAATATAAGTTGCTTATCTAACTTTCTTATTAATAAGAAAATATTTTAGTGCAACTTGCGTACATTTGAGTTACTTAAAACTGAAAAAAATATATATTTTAATGTGAGTTTTACAAGAATTCCTTGGAAGTGAAAAAAGTTATTTATGAACAATAATAAAAATTTATGTAAACAATTTTTATTGTAGATGTTGTTATAAAAAAATAAAAATAAATAATATTTTTAGTCGTGATAATGTAAAATCTCTCTCTTTTTATTATATTAAATTCGTTATCATGTTTATAGTTTAACACAAATTTTTTCATTTGAAAAGTAGAAAAAAGGATATCAATTTAAATATTAAATTTTAACACATAAAATATAATTAGCCTTAACCTATATCATTATTATTGTTATGATTTTAAATTTTTTTTTATGTTGCGAAATCTATAATGTCATGATACGTTATTCTACAATTTTCTGTAATATTTTTATTTATAATTTTCGGTTTCGAGTTCGAGATTATACGTCAACCTTTTTTTACGATTTATATTTTATCATTTTTTTCTATATATTTTATTTTTTCTAATAAGTGGCTTGATGATCGGATTTACATTAATTTAAATATGATTGGGTCTATAATGTTGGGAATGAAAAATAAAAAAAAATGAAAAACACCATACACATTAAAATGTTTATTCAAATTAAGATACCCCAAAATTTGAATCAATCTCACTCACCACATGCGAGTTCTGTTATTAATAAATTATTATTATGAGAGTATAAATTATTTATGTTTGTTTAAAATTTAAGAGAGTAATAGAGTTTAAAATTATGTGTACTTTAAAATGTACTTTCAATTCAGATAGAGGTATTGCAAAAAAATCATTGTTTTATCAAATCAAATAATATGCAGTGTATAGCACTAACTAGTATATACTTTAGTGTTCACATGTGACTAAACAACATTGAAGAAATGGTTGAAGTAATGTATTCAAACAAACTTTCTGCAACTTTTCATTTTTATTAGTCCATCTAGAACATTTTAGGCTTTGTAGTCAACTTTGTTCTTCTCAAAATTTCAACGAGCAAATACATCATCAATCATATGATCGATGAGATGGTCATGGTTTCAATAAATAAATAAATTTAAATAATTATCTTATACATTTAAATACAATTAATAATTTTAATATAAAAATAAAATTCAATAACATAATATTATGATTATAGTTCTAATGGAGGAATAAGGTTACAAGTTTATATAATGTCATACAAAGGGAACAAAAAAGAAGATTTGAATTTCAATTCATTTTAGTATTCATATGTATAATTTTGTTTATTTTATTTTTTATTCATTTATGGACTTTGGTATTAGAATGTGATTTATGTATAGATCTTTGTTATGTTATGAGATTAAAGAATATCTCTTATATAAAATTTCACCAGAAAAATGTTTAGTTTCTAAAAGGATTATTTGACATTTTTCGTGACTCTTAATAAATTTTTCCCCACCATATAAATAAAGAAAAATATTTGTTCTTTTTTAATCAATTATGAAGATTCTACTTTTTCTTTATAATATGTATTTGAGAAATATTATAATGAAGTCAACACACAAAGATTAAATTTAATTTGTCTCTTAGGAAATTTCATAGATTGTGGTATATAAATATACAACGTTTACTAAATGTAAAATGAGACTTGAAGTACTTTCATTCAACTTTTACTTTTTTCTTTTCATTTTTTTCATCGATTATGGTAAAATATTATTTCCTTTCATCATCTAGAACAAGTTAAGATAATAGTCACTATCACATGAAAAAAAGTTATGTTTTTTAAATAATCATATTGAAACATTTTATTAATACATATTGGATTTACAATCAATTTTTTTTATCTAATGCAATGTTACAGTAATATTAATATTATTATCAGAATCTAATAAATATAATGAGTATATCAATATGTAATTCATACATGATTTGATATTATCTCAAAACAATAGGTAACTATATGATATTTTGATTATGCCAAATTTCATTCCAATATTTTTAGAATATATAACTTCAATTATTTTGCTTATCTAAAGATCAAACTTATGAATCTAATGATCAAACTTAGGAATCTTATGAATCCCGTGGTTTCAAATGAATCATGACAAATGTGATAAATCACTAAAAAGTGAGATTGATATTCTGGCCCTAGAACTTCCATACTTAAATCATTAGCACGTATTGAAGTCTTCATCATCTATAAAGATTGTTCATGGATGAAAGTTTATCCTATACTTTTTCTTATTTTTATTTATTGTTCAAATAATTAACTATATACTATATAATATTATCTAATTTTATCTTCCATTATGTGGTACCTCAAAATTATATGCATCACCAATTACTCAATTTATAAGTTTCATTATCTTTAAAGAATCTTGATAGATGTGAGAAATTATTAAAAATTGGAGAATTAAATCTCACCACAAATATTTTAACACTGATATATTTTCAAGATTACCTTATCTTTTTCAAACATGATACAAGTATTTTTTATATATTTTTTTCAATATTACTTTAATTTTTCAAACATAATATTTTTTTTATTTTCATATCTTCTCCATATTACATTCATATGATCAAATATTATATAAATATTTTTTCCTAAATATTATCAAGTATATATGGATTCACACTATTAATATTGAGTTATAAATATCATTAACTTTATTATATTAAAGATAACTTACATACAAGAATCATGTTAGGTTTAAAGATTTAATATTTAGAGAATGATTCCATAAAAACATATTTGAGTAGAAAACTTTTTTTTCACATACATTACAATTATTATATTGTTGATGTATTATTTAATATTTAATATTGAGCTGTAATTCCATGAAAAATTTTCTGGTGGATAAAAATGAAAGTAACTATATTTAGAGTATTTTTATCTTGTTTCTTTACATTGAACATCTCTAACTCGATTTCACACTTATGTGAAAGATATCATACCTTGTGAAGGTAAATCTCTTATGCAATTTCTATGCTATTGCACCTCTCACATTAATATGGATAAAACTAACAAACTTTTAATGTATTTTTCTCTTAAAATATGCTTCTTACACCCTTTGAGTAAACTTGTGATCTAACTTCTATACTAATTGCTTCCAAACACATGTGAGTAAAGTCATGTTTTTGTGAGTGAATCTCTTATACATTTTTCTCTTCTAAGAGACCTCTCACACATGTGAACAGTTTCTATGGTGACATACATCTCATATTCACATGAAGAATGTCATATTTTTGAGAGTGAACGTTTGATGTAATTTATTCTTCTAGTGCACCTTCTACATCAGTGTAATTGTAAATATAATTATGAGAATAAACTGTTAAGAAATTATATTTTCTTAATATAATTGTGGGTTATATATATATATATATATATATATTAGTTATTGAGTTCGTCATTAAGATAGTTTTAATGAGTCATTAAGATAGTTTTAATGACACCATCTAATTTCTCTTATAAGAATCATAACAGAATAAAAGGTTGGTCCCCAATATACCAAAATCACAACTTTGTGTCTCTTACCCCATCAAAGAGTCACTCTCAAGTCCTGTAAGAGAAATAAGGAAGATCATAACCATATCAAGTAATAGATTGTCATCTATGGATACAAGGTATGTGAGTCTTTTATTGGATTATGACTCACAATAATTTAATATGATGATTAAATTCATTATTTAGAAGATTTATTCTATCATCTTATCATAAACATCTTACACATTTATTATATTTGTGTGTCTCTCAGGTCCATCTTTACTAATCTCTAATATGATTTTTTGCACTTATACACATGATAAAAATGTGACTAAAAAAATATAATAAAATAATATTTTAAATTCCAAATTTAATTATTCATTTAAGTTTATTCTCAAACTTTTTAGAAAAATCTAGATAACAAGTTGAACTTTTCCATGAACTCATATCTTAAACTTAAGTTTGATTATTGTGTTTAGTATTCCAAATTGTATTTAGTTTTTCAAATTGTTTCATGATTGATATTTAAAATTTTTATTCTTAATTATACATTATTCCATTCACATTATTTTGTATTGATTAGATAGACTTATTTTAAGTAATACGATGTTTTAAGACCGTTCTTTAAAAAAATAAAAGTCAATCATTTTAAAGATGTTATCATTTACATTAACGAAAATCCCTTATTATGATATATTTAAAGAATGATTACACATAAAATAACTCAATCCAAAGCATAACAATAATTATAAGAAACCCAGTGTAGATAAACAAAAACTAGCATTACACTATTTTTTATAAAAATAAATATGAAAGTTCCATTCGATCTTAATGAACAAACCATTGAATTTCTTCAATCATGGAGCCTGGTGTACGTGTATAAAATCTATGACGTTCTTTTTTTTTTCTAATGAAAATAACTTACTATATTTTTTTAATGATGTAATATTCATGTCTCGAGAAAATAAGAACTATAATGACCTGCTCCATCTAGACAAATTAATTTACCAGAATTTTCTCGTCCTTCGAATGCAAGTAATAATTAATTGATTAATATTTATACATCCAAAGTCTTCCTTTGTCCAGAACATGTTTCTAGATTGAAAAAGGAATCGTTACTAATTTAGTTTAAGAATTAACTTAATATCAATTATATAAGAAACTTAATAAATCCTATCTCTGAACATAAATTAGCTATACAATACTTTCGTTGGTTCTGAGAGTATGAATTAAAATAATTTTTGACCATTTGGTATTAATAGTCATCTTAATTTCACTATAAAAAATGTGTTATTAATTAGAATCGTCGAATTAAAAAAAAGTGATAATTAGTTAAAAATTAGATTCTAAAATAAAATTGTAAACGTATTATAGATAAAAAAAAAAAAAAAATCATTCAAGACTTAAAACATTTAACAAAATTTAACTTAAAAATAAAGATAAAAAAAAGTGATAGATTATAACACATATATGGGATTAAGAAAATTTTCTAAACTTGTTTTAGTTCACAACAAACCCCTAAAAACAATTATTCTAATTTTCATACATAGTATATATTAAAATTTAATAAAAAATATAAAATTATAAATAAGGTTTCTTGAATTAAAAATGAAACTATAAAATTAATAGTTTTAATGAACTGAATTTTATAAAATAAATTGTTCATAATCAAGTGAAATTTTAGCAGTGTAGGAACTAGTCTTATAAGATTGAAAAGCAATTTGATCAATTTGGCAGACAAGTTGAAGAATTTGTTTTAAAATAAAAGGAAAAATATGAAGTCAAATATGAAGTAAGAGACTGCATTTTTGTGCAACAAGAGTTTAATTCACTTCATGATTTTAATTAAGATTTAATAAAGTTTTTAAAATTTAATATAAGTTGTAGTTGTGATTTTGTTATGTGATGAGATTAATTTTTCTACACTTCCGATCTCCATTTCACTCTTAGGTATAAACACTCATCCAAATATATATCCATTCTAAGTATAAAACCTTTTTCACATGAGAAGTTTTTAACAATTATTGACACAACCATTCATGTTCCCATGCTTTTATTATCATCCGCTTAACAGCGAGGCAGAGTATGACAATGTGCTTGAGCTTCTAGATGGTAAGATACATGAGTTCATATATTTTTATGAACCATTTGATCAATCATCTAACAAATATATTCGTATTGATACTCCAACATCAATTGCTTAAACTAGAGTGTACAAACTCAACTATAGTAGTTGTTTTGTTCATACAATTAACATAGTTAGGTTGTTGACATCTCTGGACCATTACCATCTTTCCAACCACCACTAGTAGAGTTGGAACCAATTTTAATACCTCTTTTAATTGATTCTAGTATTGATTTCACTTGTGATTTATGTTCTTATTCTTTTATGTGTAAAATATGTGTTGAAATAAATCAGTTTTTAACCACTTATTGTGTAGATTATGATACATGATCTAATATAGATATACTACTAGAGTTACTTGAACTAGAATGTACATATTTCATAACAATAACTCTTGATAACACTGCCTTAGTTTTTAATGTGCAACAAATTTTGTTGCTTATCAAATGCTACTAGTCATCCATGTATAAGATAGCAAATTAGAAAAAGATGACAATGTCTTATCATCTCCAAGGTTTTGTAGACATCCTACCCAACCACCACCATCTCCTGAGGTAACACCCATTTCATCACCCATCACACCTAGACTATCTACCATAGCTTGCTTGTCTAGTTAACCCTTCTACCACAATCCTACCCAACCTACACCATCTTCATCCCAACTGAGCATAACCTGAAATGCTCAGACTCCACCACTACCAACAAACTAATCAACTCCTTCCCACCCTTAGACGATCCCATACTTGATGACCCCATTAGATCGTTTACACTATATAATCCACTCCCCCAAAACTGGTCTTCATACCTTTCCATCTATCAATGGAAGCATTTCTACCACCTCATTCATCCACCTCACCCCAATATATTCCACCTTGTTGCACAAAAGTTTTTAATAACATCTATTATTTATAACTCATTGTCTATACCAAGGTCTATATGCCTTGGCTAAACCGTCTAAGAGATATAATTTTGTAACTACTTTATACAAAGGGCCTTGGTTTTTCCTACAAAGGAGATGACAAGAGGATTAACTTCACTTTTTATGTCCCTCAAGGTTGACGAGGGAGGTATTTCTTTCCATTAATCTTACATGTTCATTTGATTACTTTTACATTGAAGACAATGTGTAATTTAAGTGTGGGTGTAATTTAAGTGTGAAGGAGGAGAATTATAGATTTAGGAATTGTTTTACTGTCTTTTTTTATTTTCTTGTTTTAATTTCTTAAATATTTATTTATATTACATAATAAAAGGTTTTCTGCATATTTTTATTAGATTTCTAAGAACGTCTAGTGGTTAGTATTTTCATGATTATGGAAAAATTGATTTCTTGATATGTATGGTTTAGATTCTTTGTAAATTCTTGAATAAGTTAGTTCTAAAAATTATTGGATTGAATATTTTGTGATAAAATTGTCTCGGTGAGATTTTGAGCCTTATTGAAAAATCGTCTAATGCTCTTTTTAGTATGTTTTCACTTATGTTTCCTTATACTCTAGAACTTAATTTGATTCTTTTTTTCTTTCAACTTCATTTACATGCATAAATTGATATGATTAAGAAATTTTTTGTTAAATTAAACCACTTAGCCATATTAGCTCACCTTCATGATAATCCACTGGTTAGCTCATTTGAGCATGTAGCCTTTTGTTATTTTTAACGCTCATTATAAGCCTAAAATTAAAAAGTCATGATTGTCCCTACCTTAGAGGATAAAGGAGTTTTGGAATAGTTTCTTGAATAAGTGTGTTGTACCTTAGTTTATCTCCTCAAATAATTCATTTATGAAAAAAAAAAGACAAAGAAAGAAAGAAAAAGAATAAAACAACAAAAATAAAAGAAAATAAAAACAAAATCGTAGACCATCTGATACACAGGTTGCACCGTCTATTGCATGAAAAAAATAGAAAAGATTTATTTCCTAAATAAAAAGTGGAGTTAAATTATAAAGATATATGTTGTTTACATTTGTTTATAGTGTAATTATTTGTTTCAAAAAGTAGAATTAAACATTTTTGGGTTGATTCTCTTATGATTTCACAGTGAGTTATGAGGTTTTCGTGTTATAATGTTTTACACTTGAGTTATTTGTTAGAATTTGTGTTTTATTGTTAATTTTTTTGAATTATGGTTTTAGTTATTGGAATTATTCTTGAACATATATTGATGATTCAATTCTTTTCTTCAATTAGAGTTCTTAGTTAGTTTGCTTATTTATAATCAATTTCTTGTACACATAATGTTTTATACTTAAGTTATTTGTAAGAATTTGTGTTTTATTGTTGTTTTTGTTTTTAATTCTGGTTTTTGTTGTTGGAATTATTTTTGAACATATATTGATGATTCAATTCTTTTCTTCGATTAGAGTTCTTAGTTAGTTTGTTTATTTCTAATCAATTTCTTGTAAGCATAATAGAAGATAAACATCTTAGTGAGTGAATGCATGGAGATGAAGTGAGATATTAAATACATCAGTAGACACATGATTTGCTAATGTTGAATAAACTTCAGAATCAACTTGTTTTCTTTATTATTTTTAATCGTTTACTCAACCTTACAAAATCGGCTTGTAAAGTGAGGTTTTGAAAGACCTCATCTCTAGTCAATGTGAGATCTCCAACACCCCCCCTCATGCTGAGACTGCTTAACTCATGTGTGGGACTATATTGTTTAAGGGTGGTCTGATAGCGGCCTGATAGCAGGTGACCCGATAGGCCCAACAATCGTGTTAGAATAGGTTCTTATACCATATCAATAAGTGAAATTTAAGTCTAACTCAACCTTACAAAACCAGCTTGTAAAATGAGGTTTGCACCCATTTATAAACTATTGAAATACCTTATCTCTAGTCGACGTGGGATATCCAACTATGTTAAAAATCTAAACTAAAAACACATTTAATTTGTTCATAAAGCGACAATGATTAATTATAACACATATGGTATAGAAAAGATTCTAAACTTGTTTGAGTTAAAAATAACCCCTAAAAATAATTATTCTAATTTTCATACATATTAAAATTTATTAAAAGAACATAAATTTATAAATAAGTTTCTTGAATTAAAAACGAAACTAAAAAAATAATTTTAACAAGTTGAAATTTACAATATAAAGTATGTTGCAAAAATAGATAAAAAATAGTGTTACTTTATCTTTATCATACTTATAAACAAAGAGACATTAAATAATATAGAATAATCTATAAATGAGTCTCTAAAACTAAACTATTTCCAGGAAGGTTAGCCCAGAAAGTGACAAGGTTGATGGTATTTAATGTTTTTTCTTTCTATCTTTAGTAAATTCCATGGCAATTTATGAACAGAGTTCTCTGTCATCAAATCTTATCGCAGCAAAAAGAAAAATAACAAGAGCAAACGTCACTTAGTTTCTAGGGTTTCCATGCACCAAAGTTTATCTGAATCTCAGTCATACAAGGCTGCGCACGTGCAAGAATCATTCATTGAACAAGAACAATAATCATTAAACAAACGTTATACCAAAGTGGTGTCACAAGTCTCAGGATACACACAGCACTTACGGGTCACGTAAGCATCCCAATATCTCATCCTCTAGATCAATCAATGTCTCCAAAAATTAATATCCAATTCATACAAACAAAATCGTAGCTTATAAAAATACCATTTGAATCTTAATGTTAATTAATGTAAAGAAAATATTAATAGACAAACTATAAGTGTATTTATAATATTCTTTAACCCTCAAAACATGTCTCAATATAGATGAATATTAGAAACCTAACTCACCAATTTTCTTTACTAAATTAAGATTTGTGTAATTAATTACGGCCTAAACTTAATATATTTAATTAATAACACATTAGGAAAAAATGAGGATTAGATAAAAATTGCAAATTTATAAATAAAAAGATAAAATATCTCTCTTTCTTGAAATGAAAGATAAGAGAGTAGGATTGAGACAAAAGAAAGGATGAAATTTTCATTTAAACCAAAAACTAACAAAATTGTTGTATTACTATTTCTTCCATGATTTCAATAGTCAAAATCATCATCCAACTTTTTCAAACCTTACCCTCTTTCCTCGAAGCTCCCTCCTTGACCAACACCCTCCATGACCCACCTCTATAAAAGGCTTCATCAACTTGTGGATTTTATATTCAACTAATGCTCACACATGTGTTGTGAACCATAGAGACACTATAAACACATCCTCACTTTTTCGTTTTGTTCTTGTTTGTGTTGTGTCTATTGGTAGCACATTGACAACCCACTTGGACCATGAAGAACAAAAGGGCAAGTAGAAGGGACAAAAAGGAGATCAAAGTTACATATATTTCGAGCCCCGTGAAGGTGAAGACTAGTGCCTCAAATTTTAGGGCACTTGTGCAAGAACTCACTGGTCAATACTCCAATGTTGCTGAAACCTCCATGCCCATGGAAGAGGAAAATGAGCACTTCATGATTCACAAAACTCATGAAAGTGAGGCTCAACAATGGAGGGTGGATGTTGAGAGCACGAACTTGATGATGAGACCTGAGTATAGTGAGTTTCTTTCGAGATCCTTGATGGAGCCTTTCAACCAACAACAACTTCAATATGATTTGATGAGTTTTGACATGTCATAGGTTTTGGTTATTGTTCCATATGCATGAATATATCTATATATATATGAACCTCTATGTTTGATTTTGATCTTGGTTTATCAATCTCTTGTTGAATTAATGATGATGTGAATATAAAAGTTAAAGGGGTTCGTGTATTTGTACGAATTCTTAGGTGTAGTTATTTAGATTGTGGAATGGAGGAGAAGGAAATGAATAAATAAATACACCCAATTTTGGAAAGTATTTTTTCAATATACCTGGTTATTTCTTTAAAATAGATATTAGTACCACATATTACGAATTTTCTTTTTCATGGACGTATTTCAAAACTTAAATTACTTAAAAGAAATTATGCATGTGATCATTAGTGTTTCAAAACTTCCTCTGGATATAATTTGACTAATTTTGTAGGTAAATAATAAAAAAAACTAATAGTTTAGTGACTTATTTTCTTAATTATATGTTTATCTGCAAAACTCTGTTGGAAATTATGTTTAAGGAATTTGAAAAAACGTCACTTAAATAATATCACTGGGTTCCTTTCCTTAACGAAGAGGAAATCTGAATATCCTAATAATATTTTTATATTTAAAAAAATAAGAAAAAAATGTAAAAGGACAACGTGTCTATTCAAAATGCTGCTTTGCCAATTTATCATAGCCACGTGTAAATTTAATATACGTGTGAATATGGAAATAAAGGAAGAATTAAACAATTAGACGAGTGTAATAGAAGAGACAATATAAAAAAACATATTTCAATAATATATTTTATGAAATCATTGATTTCTTTTAGTACAAAGAAATAATGAATTGTTTGAATCCGTAAGATACTGAAATTGAATGCCGACACTCATTTGATGTAGGAGACGAAGTTATGCACAACGAGATGTGACTGATTTCCGTTCCATAAGTATTATTATTATTTTATTTTTCTCTATGTTATTAAATATTGATAAGGACATTTTTCTTACCAAATTCGTATTTATTGCAGTGGTTTAAAGTTTAGTAACATTCTTTAATAAAATTTATGACGGAAATAGAAACAAAAATGATTGAAAATAATGTTTTTAAGTATTAATCCAATATCATCATAAAACTATTTGTAGTAACTTTAATGTTAATTTTTTTATATAAGCTACTTAAATATACACCACGATGGTCAAATAAACTCTTATACAAATAAAGTTGTATGCATACAGGTATTGTATGAATTTTATGGTAATTTTAGATATAAGTAATATTCGACTTTTAAATGAATATGAATTAAGTTCTCTATATAAATATTTATTCAATTCCTCTTTGAATTTTAATTTACTAAAATATTTTTAACTTATTATCTAAAAAATCTATTTTCATTATTCCTTTTAGTCCTTGATTTATTTCATTTAAAAAAGTTGTTTCATAATTTTTTATTTTCCCTTATAGTTATTCGATTTATTTGACAAGTTCACTCAAATTCTCAATCTACTTTCTATTTCAACATTTAGAACAAATAATAAATTTGTCATAAAATTTTAATTATGTATACTTGTTTATTTTTTTTATAGTTACTTCATAGTTATGTTATTATTATTTTGTATTTGTTTTAATATTTATACAATTATAATATTTTTTTAAATATTTGACATTGAAAGAAAAATATTATATATATATATATATGTTTAGATATTAAATTTTTAATAATATTATATTCTTTTATTGTAATTTATATTTTTTTATTAATATTTAAGATAATGAGTGCAAGTAAACACACACACACACACACACATATATATATATATATATATATATATATATATATATATATATTATGAAATACAAATTTTATATAGAAAAACAAAAATAAATACAAAATTTGTAGTTAAAAAAAATTAGTATAATCAAAGACACACAGTCACCCATCGTCATCTCTGGATATACTCAACTTAGCAAAGTTTATAAATTTAAAAAATTCTTTTAGAGTTTAAATATTTAAAATCATATATACTTAAAACTCCCATTCACTGTTAACTATACATGCAAAATATATAAGAGTTGATTTTGTTTTGTGAAATCAAAGTGAATTATTATTTCACGCTTTTTTTTTTGACAGATTTTAATCACCACAATTTTTTTAATGGTGAAAACTCGCCAGAAATAAATCACGAATGTACTTTAAGACGAGAGTTAAGTATGTTTTTTTTTTTTCTAAAATATGGCAACATTGTTTTAGTCACTATATAT
>Ga0209489_107907_pt1 | contig 15224 bp, 9 predicted proteins | sample SiratrowhiteBW_FD_187527 | JGI IMG/M metagenome (GOLD analysis project Ga0209489, IMG submission 187527) | Root nodule microbial communities of legume samples collected from California, USA - Siratro white BW (SPAdes) (version 2) | ecosystem: Host-associated > Plants > Roots > Nodule | place: USA... | reverse complement strand
TATAAACAGGGCAAAAAAAAAAAAAAAAAAAAAACTAACAAACATTATATCAAGACAAACAAACTCTTTAGCCAAATCAACTGCACTAGTTAAACTAAATAAAATAATTGACATTATTATGATATGTCTATACATACATAAAAGATAATTAGTTGCATTACTAGGAAAAAAGACTTTTTACTATTATTTATTTTAAGTATTATACGTGAGACATATAACATCAATTAATATTATAATCGAGGTTATATGTCTCCTATAACGAGTCAAAATTGCAAAAAAAAAAACTCAACATATTATACCAAGAGACCGAATGTGACTTTTTTAAAAAATGTTGCTTCTATATGTATATGTTTTCCAAATGTAACTAAACTAGTTTCAACAAGTCATAACAAAAATAATTTTGTAAGTGAAATAAATTTTTAATGTTAAATCAAAATAGTAAATACTAAAATTTCTCAATAGTTTTATTTAATTATATTCACATCTAAATATAAAGGTTAATTAAAAACTGAACTAGTTAGGACTACTAATCAAAACTAAACTAACTAATTAATATTTAAGCATCGCAACTAAATAATAAAATTTGTAATTAAAATAATATTTAACATTTATCTAATCTATGAAACATAAAATAAACAAATAAAACAAACAATTAAATATTATAATTACTGGAAAGTGGTGATAAGAGAATGATAATAATCGCAACTCCTTCTTACACGAGATAACAGATACGTAACGAGAGTGACAATCATGACACAACTCCATGCATATAAGCGATCACTTCACAACTTGAAATTAATTGTGTAATGAAAATAATTTTTTTAAAAAAATGACGATATACGACTTATATGTATAGAATATAATACGAGAGTAACGAAGAAAGGAGAAAGTAAAGAAAGAGAGAAAAGGAAAAAATGACTTGGTTGCATAAAAAATAAAACATTAAAAAAAACAACACAAAATGAAAAGTTGTACATCATTAATGAGACTTATTATATTATATTGATTACTTTAAAATGAATGTAGTTATTATATATTGTTAAAGGAAAACTTTGCTTTCACAACTATAACTGACATATAACTAGATTCTAACTGCTGATGTGGTTTAATTATACAAGTGGATAAGGATAAAATGAGATTTTTTCTTTTTAAAGGATATTTAGAATATTTTGTTATGAAAAGGCATAATAAGATTTTAAGTATCTAAATTTAAGATTTGAAACGTGTCAGGAGTCCACTGCACCCATCTGCATAAGAGAGATTTCGTGTAAGAGTGGTTGCGGTGGCGAGTGACGGTAGGAGACCATCGACAGTGGTGAGCGACGGTGGGAGACCATCGACAATGGCAAGTGACTGTGGTGAGAGAATCGACAGTGGCGAGCGATGGTAGTCGATGGCGGCGATAGCAGCTTCGGTGATAGAAGTGGATACGACTGTAGCGGCGGCAATAGCAGCGACGGCGATAGCAACCGCGACGACAGTGGCGAGATTCAAGAGATATGATATTCAAATTCACTGGTTCTCAACTCTTGATGGAATATGCTGGACAACCTTTTAGATAAAACCCCAAACATGTAAACCCTAAAAATGACTTTTAGTGTCATACTTGAATGTTTTTTATATGTCATTTATCTTGGCTACATCAGCACCACATAAGATTGTAAAATGAATATATGACAGATGTGATTGTGAAAGTATAACTATTCATTGTTAAATAAAAAATATATAATAATTCACCTAATATACCATTATCACTGTATTTTATTTTACAAAAAGATAATATAATATACGTTATACAATATAATGTAAAATCATGTTTTAACACTGGGTAGCTAAACTTCCTTCTTATGAATGAGTGTATGTTTTCACACTAGCTAAACTTGCTATGAATGAGTGTGTACTACCCTAAAGTACAATTTATTTATTATCTGATTAGTTACAACAACCCCCAATGGGTTGGTTTCTAGCAGATATTTATGACATGTTGGGTGGCATGGGGTGAGAAACCCAACTAGAGGATGAAGCTATGTTGGGTGGTATAGGGTGAGAAACCCAACTAAAGGATGAAGCTAATGGAGGAACTTATCCGACTGGTTCACACTGATAAATATTGCAAAGTTCGTTGATCTTCTTGAGTTCACAAGAACAAAAGATTCAATGTATCTTCTCCCACTGCGAAGACTTTATGCAATTATATATAACTGTGTCTTTTAAAGTTTCCATATCATTAACTTATTGTGTATATATAATCCACAAACAAAGACACAAATTCAAGCATAGTTCCAATATGATTGTAGTGCATAATACAAAGAACAAATGCGAGCCACAAATTCAAAGATGAAAACAGAGGTTACTTTTGTAAATATTCTTTAAAAATAAAGTGTGACACAATAATTAGTATTTATATTGCCAACAATGAAAATGCTAAAGTTTAAATTGAATAAAGTTTTAAATTATAGTTTCCATTTCATGGATAAATTTATCTCAAGTCTTAACATTCATAGCTAAAACTATATTGATTTAACTTTTGGAGAATCATTAGTAATTGATTTATTTCAATTTGAATTATAATCAACTTAATTTAATGAAAAAAAAAAAACGAATTGGTTTAATTTTACTCATGAATTCAAAAAGTGAAAATGAGCAGCTTATACTGAAAAGTCCATGATTATCATTTATCATCACTATGCAAAGACAAAAAAACTAAATAAACTTTATTCACAAATCTTAAATCATACTTTCTGTTTTTTAAGGGTTTATTTATCTTACTTATAACATTCATGATTGAGATTGAAATACTTTTATTTTTAGAGAATATATATATATATATATATATAAAGGAAATCTTAGACAAACAATTTCTCTCCAAAATCAAAATTACATTTGTAAATATAATTTAAATAAATTAATAAAAAATAAAGAACACTAAAACTTTAATAATTAATTCATAATTAAAAAAGAAACGTAATGTTAAAAAATCATTAATAATTAATATTTATTATCGAACAATGAGAAAAGGAATTAACTTTAAATTATTTTTAAATTTTAAATTATAATTTATATTTTTTAAAAATAAAATCGTCTCAATTATAACATTTACGTATAATCCTAAATTTATTTAAGTTTTGGAGAGACAAAATATGGAAAATATTTATTTTATTTTATCTCTGAATTATAATCAAAATATTTTGATAGGATAACAAGTTGACTATGAAAACGTCATATTGAAAATTATTAATTGTCATTTATCATCAACAGTTAATAAAAAATAATTTTGCATTGATTTTGTTTTTTCAAGGACGTTGTAATCCTTGACATTCAATTGTTTGTACTCTGAAAATTAAGACTGGAAATAATTGATTGTAATTTGTTATAGCTATGAAAATCACACGAAATATTGAGTGAAACCTGAAAATCTTTGTACTTTACAATATCGAAACTAATATTTCTTTTCTTATACATTGTTTTAGTTTTCTTTTTGTTTTTTGCATTTAAATTAAGACTACTTCATTTTCTGATTTGGTTTTTAGTCTTGATTTTTCCTTTAAATTTGAAACAAATTCGTTAAAACAATTTATTTCTTTTCAAATCTAATGACTTTTCTTCAAATTTTTTATTGCTTGGTGTTATAATGTTTTATTCTAAAATATATAATATTAATTACATGAAATTTTAAGCTCACATTTAATCTTCCTTTTATTCTTATAAATTGTTTAAATTAATTTATTTTATTATTTTATGTTATAATGGAATGTTTCACAATTATTTTAAATTCCATCACTTAAATATTGTTTGCAAATTATATGATAATCCTAATAGCGATATGTCGATATATTTTACATGTTACTTTACATATTGTTTTAAAAATACTAATAGACTAGGAGGTGAATTACCTATTATAACTTCAAATGTTATTTGCAAGTAAATTATTCTAAAATTTGAGATAATCAACTAAGTTAATTTATTATATTTTTGACTCAGTGTGATAGGACAGTGTCGTTGAGTTTTTTTAATTTTATACTTATTTTTTTTATTACAATACTATCATGAATCTCTAAAACTTTTTTATTGGAGTTGGTCAAAGTATAAAGAAAACTAGCACAAAATGATTAAATATTAAAATATTAATGATTATGTGTTTTGGTTTACATGCATCGTTCAAAATTAAATATCAACGAATATCAACGATAAAACTGTTTTCGTTGATATTTATATAAACGAAGATAGTTTTAAAAGTCACACGTTTGATCTAAATGGATTATAAACATTTAAATGTAAATCACTTGACTTAATTTAAATTTACATTGGTCAAAGGGATTGGGTAAACGAATTTCTTAAAATTATTGATTAAATATATTTGAAGTGTTTTGTTAAGTTGTTTCAATTAATTTAACATCTTCATGTTTTAAAATAATTAATTTTTCAAAAAATAGTTTTTGTAAAGAAAATAGGTTGAAGATATCCATTAACTTCTACATAATTTTTTTTTATAATGCATTACTCAGAATAACATTGTTATTATTATGAGATAATCGTATATATTATGAAAATAAAGATATAAAATTAAAATAAAACAAAATATAAACCAACATGCAAAATTAAATATAATTAATGTAATAAAAGATTAATATTTAGGTAAGTCAAACCTATCTCAAAGAAGTCATGATTAATACAACATGAAAAATCTTCATACCAAACAAAATTGTTTATCATTTGATCCCAAAGTAAACTATACTATCAGCTAATACAGCTAAAAGTACCTTGAAATCAATCTTAAAAATAATTGAACAATCAAGAAAAAAGATGAGGAGTCTTGAAACATAAACAACAAACATAGCATAAACGAAACTCTACTTTTTGTAAGTAAACACCTAATAAAAACTTATTCAAAGTAAGTTTTCAAAGTACAAGTGTTTAAGAAGAAGGGATGCAAGAATTCCAAATTTTATCCAATCATAAATTTAAATCAACATTCTTGTGAATGATTTTTCTAGCATCGTTTGGAAATAGTAACCTATCATTAAATTTGATTTGAACAACTTCGTCAAAATCAGTATTACCTTTTACATATAAATTACTTTTTGAGAAATTTACATTTTTACATATAACTTATCTTTTTTATAAATTTACACGAAAATTTAGTAGGTAAAAAGCTTAACTTTTTATGAGTGGGAAATTGCTGCCGTTGAATTATTTTAAAATGCTATTACTTTAATTTTTTTAAAAAAAAATTACAAAATTATAATTTTATTTTAATATGGTTCATTTTTTCAAAGATTTATCAAATAAAATATTCAAAAATATAGCTTCTTTTATTTATACACTTATAGTATAAATGTTTAAAAACGTAAAAGTAGTTTAAAAGTTAATAAAAAATTTTAGAAGGTTTAATTACTTTCAAGTTTCATTATTTATTTATTTTATTTAAGTTAGTCATATTGGTAATAAAATATTAAATTAAATCTCTCAATTTTTTTATAAATAAAGATTTAGTTAAGATTTAAATATTAAAAAAATTATTCTATTGAATACTCAAAATATTTTTCATTTTTTTAATATCTTGTCATTTAAAACTCTTTTATTTCTACGTTATTCTTTCTTATCTTCAACTTATTGAATAATTCTCTTTTTTTCTTATTCAACCTTCTTCAACTTGTTACTCAACTTAATTGTTTTTCGCTTTAAAAGTAAATTAATCGACAAATGAAGATTTTTTATAAGGTTTTACTCTTTTGGCGAGTTGAGATGAATCTCCAAGGCTTTAAATGCCCAGAGTCCAGTCAAAACTGTGACTTCCACCGCCGATAGGGTTTAGGGTAAAACTTTATAAAAAATCCACTCTGATACTGATACCCTTCTTGGTATCAAAGCTAGAAAGCAAAAACTGGGTGCTACTCAACTTAATTCCTTTAAAAGTAAATTAATCGACAAATGAAGAAAGAATAGAGAGAAGAGGACAAATTAATTCCCTAAATAGAAATGAGAAAATGAAAGTAATAATAACATTATATACTTGACAATAACATTGAATAACAGGGTATTTAGATAAAAATAAAAATATTTTGAATACACCATGTAATAATTTTTTTATTAATTAAAATGCTTGAAATAATGAAAGGATGTTGAAGAAGTTGATTAAATGTTGAAAAAGTGTTGTTGCATTTCTTAAATGGAGAAGCTAAACTAAACATTTCATTAATAAAACAACCAAATCAAATAAAAATAATAATTAAATAACAATACAGAGAAGGTAATTAAGTGGATTTATAATTATAAAAAATAAGAACGAAAACAGAAGGTTCCAGAAAATTATTTCCCGGCAGTGTCTGCATCTCAGTACCTCCCTCCGTGCAGATCCTCTGCTGTCTCGCCAGCTGGACTTTTTCTACAGCAGAACCTGTGTGGCTATCGATCACATTCTCTCACTGTTAAAGTCAACTAATGAATGGTCCAGATTTACAGTACCGTGACTGTAAATAAAGTTGACTATAGAGGATCCAGTACGCGTCGTATTCTCTACGTTTTGAGTTTAAACTTTAAACGATCGTGGCGGGTAAGGGCTAACACAGTAACACGCATTGCGTGAATCGATAAAGTATGACGCATTGATTGAACGATTCAACCTCAAAATCGAAAGCAAAACCCAACCGAAACCGAGTCAAACCAACACTGACTCGCTCACTCACTCACTCTTCCTTGGTGGTTCAAGTAACTGTGGAGGTTAATCAACGATCATTGAATGCGCCCAACCACCCAAACCCCTTCCAATTGAATACCGGGGACACCACCTATCTTGTCTCGTTGCCGCACTCATTCGGTAACCTATCTCACCATTTTTATTTTAGCATTCGCATTCACATTCACATTCACGTTCTTGTCTTCTTTCAGAGTCGATTCAATTCAATTATTCTTCCTGTGGAACCTTCCTCTCTTCCTATTCAATTCACCCAGGCCCACACACTTTCTTTATTCCACTCCTGCGCCTTAGATATTAGTACTTCTCATTTATGATTCTGCATCCGCTTCAAACTTCGCCTCTTCATACAACATCATCATATACCACTCTCCAAACCAACAACTATGCATGTGCATTTTCACAATTCACAATGAGCGACCTCCGTGTGCTTGAAAAACAGAGCCACGCACAAGCGTGCAGGCGCCAGGACCACGGAGATTATCGCTACCGCGAAACTCGACACAGGCGATCTAAGAGGTGCTTTTTTATTTTTGAATTATTTGTTGCGAGATAAGTAATAACGGCATTGTGAAATACTAACTTGTTTCTTTCTGTGCTTTGAGTCATGTGTTGTGAAGTTTTGTCGGTGGAAATTTACGGTTTGCTTTCGTTTCAAGTGTAAAAAATAAAAAAGAGTGCGAGAGGAAAGTTTTGCGATGTTTAGAGAAGTGGTTTGGATAATGGGAAGCTGCATTTCTAACTAAATATGTTTTTATGAGAAAACTGAGATCGAGATTTATTGTTTTTGGGCTTCAATTTGCCTCGTTGGTATTCCTTGAATTGTTGCTTTTTCTTCCTTTAAAGTAGCTGGTTTGGTTTGGCTAATGAAATTTTAGTTTTCATTGTTGGCTGGTTGGCTCGGTTCAATGTGTTAATGAAATTTTGAGTTTTCCTGAAAATTGGAAAATATGGTGTGAACTAGATTAGGTTGTGGACTTATTGTGTTATACATGTTGACTTATTTCTTCAGCTGATTCATTTTGTGTCACGCCATTTTTTTTTTTTTACTTTTACTTTTGCTCTTTTCAGTGCTTCTGAAAGGAATCTGAAAAACGAAAGAGGTGGAGCCTCGCATCCCGTTGAGAAAGACCGCAAGGAATCCTTTGTGAGATTGAAATTTTAATTTCATGTTTAAAGTTTCAAAATGTATTATTCGTATGAACAAACAATTATTGCATCACAGTTGCACAGTGTACTCGTTTTGTACCTTGATTTTGAATTTTACTCGGAAGATAATTCACTGTTTTGAACAGGTTTCACCACCTTCGGTGAGTGCTTCTAGGTTACGAAGTCCTTCGCACGACAATCTCTCTTCTGTAAACAATAATACATTTTCAAATCATAGAGCAACCTTAGAAAAAGATGTAAGCTCTTCTCTCCTATTTTGCCTTATCTCTGGACCTGTAGGTTCTTAACTTTATTTTCAACCATTCTGTCTGGTTGTATAATCTGAATTTCTTTCCTCTTCTAGTCAATACTCGTAACAAAGTTCAAATTGAGAAGTGGGGGAAAAGGAATGAAGGGGTCAAAGCCAATCCATTGGGTGTAGAGCTCGGGAACCATCTTTAAAAAGGCGAAAAAAAATATCATCTGGAACTTATTGATAAAAAAAAACGAAGTTCTAGAATAAAAATTTTGCATAATTTCTTCAGTCTTCAAAGGAAAAAAAACTATCAAAGTCCTTTGTTGTGGAATTACATACGCAAGTAGGATTTTGGAATCATCTCCTGTCCAAGAAAACACAACTGAAAACGAACACTATAAGTAGGTATATGAAGATAAGCAAAGTTTGAGTCCCTCATTCTAATGATTTGCAGGTTGAGCAACTACAGTTACGCCTACAAGAGGAGAGGTCCATGCGCATTCTGCTTGAGAGGGCGATGGGTCGAGCCTCGAGCACTCTATCTCCTGGACACAGGCACTTTACTGCCCAGGTAATTTGACATTCATTACTTATGTTCTGGTGGCATTTTAAGATTTATTCAATACGTTCCTTTCCTTTAGCTGTTTAACTTAAAATGTAACTGGTTATCATGTTAGTAAATCTTTATTGCGTCCCAGGTAAGAACCGACAGTCCCTATTTTACTTTGCACCAGTCTTTATTTTACTTAAGTTCAATGGATAGCATTCAACATGATTTCTATGAAATGAGCCTCGTCGAAGGGTTATTTATAGGAATCCTTTGAATGGGTTGACTTCTTGTTCCGCAATACTTCCACTCACAAAATAGAAGAGAGAGAAATTGGCTCTCATGTAAAGGATCATAGTTAGATGATAAATAACTAAAATGGAATCAATGGACTGTTCACTTTCACTTGATAGGTAGATTGTATAATTTGATTTTAACGTGAATCATGAACACGAACGGTTCTTGCTTGATGTCATTTTTAAATTTATTTTATACTTTGTGATATGGCTCATCTAACACATGGCTACAAGTGTATGCTTATTTAATATTAACAACGATTTTTTCATTTTTCCCTCCTTTTCCTTAGACAAAAGACTTGATTGCTGAAATTGAGTTACTTGAAGAAGAGGTTACAAGCCGCGAGCAGCAAGTACTTTCTCTCTACAGAAGTATTTTTGAACAGTGTGTTAGCCGGCCATCTTCTCAACAAAGTTCTGCTATTGCTTCACCTGCTCATATAAGGCAAGGATCTAGGAAGCATCCGAGTATAATTTCAAGCGCATTCTGTTCATCCAAAAAATTCCCTCTAGGACCCCTTCAAGCTCTAGTTTCCAATAACGACTTGAGGAATAGAATCTTTGGATCTAATCACACTCCTTTATCACGTGGTAGAGGCAGCAATTATTTTAAAAGGGCTTGTTCTGATTCCACCAAGGTATGATACGTTGATATTGATTTTCTGTTATTTATATGCACTTTGATTGCTTTCTTTGCTTTTGCTATTAATAATATGCCATTTGTCTCAAATATATATCCTGGTACATAGATAGCACTTGGCTCAAATATAAATTTCTGTGTTAAAAGATGTTCGCTGTATATGAGATAGCATTGTTTATGAACCAGAAAGTGCACCAATACGTGTTCAGTGTCGGTTTGATTGGCATTGAATAATGGTCAAGCCGAAGTTTTAAAATCAATATTTTTAAGATAAAACTGTTTAAAGATGTCTTTTTCTTCTCTGTCAGTTTTCTTTGCCTTGTTTTCATGGTTTCAATTGCTGTGTAGAATTTTTAAATTGTTATATACATGTCATTCATATTGAACTTTATATTTTCTTGAAAAGCATAATTTTTTTCTTAATATATGTATAAAAATGTATTCTAAGATTATCTTTTACATAGTATTTATGATTTGTTAATGTTAAGATATGGCAATATTGAGAAGTATGACATGTTTAAAATTATTATTGTAAAGTACAAGTGGTTGTTCCTCTAGTCTCTTACGAGTTGAATTTCGATAGTAGAGCTCAATTCTGGATGTCGAGGGGGATTGATATGTTGCCGGCTGTCTAGGTCACCTCCACTGGCATAGCTAGTTGATTAACGCCAGAACTGGCATCAAGGTTACGTGGCAGATTCACAAGATCCCTCGACACCACTGCTGAGACATGTACTGGTCTAGTTCTCTAATTTATTGCCAGAACTGAGTCGCTCAGTCCATTTCATACTGGGTTTGTGAAAAAAACTGTTTCCAAGAGAGAATTGAATAAGACACTTGGGCTGTGGCCAGTTCGTGAACTGGTCCGATTCCAATTTCCAATTCTAATGACCCCGAATTTAGAAATCCAGAAGGAATTAGCCATTTCTTTACACTTCATAAGTTTGATATGTTTGGTTATATGATTATAAACCCAATGTTCAAGTAGCCGAAGCACTAGAATAGATTTTGCCAAATCAAATCCCGAATGAATTGTAACCAAAGGAAAAATAATTCTTATATGGATTCATGCATTCAAATTATGTGATATTTGTACTGAACATTCTCATTTAAATCATATGTCAGGCACACGAAAAGTTTTCTTCAATTGAGAAAACTCCAATTTTCCGTACTTTGAAAGACCATCTGTATCAGTGTCCAAGCAAGCTTTCTGAGGAAATGGTGAGGTGCATGGCCACTGTATATTGCTGGCTTCGTAGTGCAACCTCTGTAAATGCTGAAAATGGTAGATCACCATTATTGTCAAGGTCATCCACTAATGCTATACAGCCTCGACATGGTATTGGAGATGATCGGGACTGGTCTTGCAAATCATCGGTTGAAATTTCATGGATATCTACTCACAAACGTCATTCTTCTCACGCTTCTTATGCCATGAACAATTACAGGTTGGTTCTATAAGTATGACAATTCAATTGAAATATTAAAATGGCAGTAAATAATTTAAAGGCAGTGATAACCTTCAACTTATTTCCTGGCGTGGAAATTCATGGAGTTGGAGTTCTTGGATAATTATACCAAGAGTTATTAACAATTACATTCTTCCATATCTTTATTGGGAATCTGGGATGTGTGTACATTTTTTAAAGCACGGTTCTTTAGGTACTTTAGTTGTTTATTTATACTGTAATACTATGTTCATGCACCAAATTTCCTGTTGAATTGGTGATCTGACTTGTTTTTTTCCCTCCCCGTTTACATTCAGAGTTCTAGTTGAACAACTAGAAAAGGTCAAATTCAGTCAAATGGATAGCGATGCACAAATTGCGTTCTGGATCAATGTGCACAATGCTCTTGTTATGCATGTAATATACATATGACGAAAGAATGATTTTGTTTAATAAAATTTCAAGCATACGTAATTTTTATTCTGGAAGTCAGCATGCATGACTTTGATCTCCTGTTGTCAGGCATATTTAGCATACGGGATTCCCCAGGGCTCTCTCAGGAGGCTAGCCTTGTTTCACAAGGTAGCTCGCTTTTTTTTAATTTTAATTTATTTGTCGTTCGGTTAGAAGCAAATTGTATTTACGAGTTCAGGGAGAACATTTTTCAGATAATATTTGACAGTTAAGAATGTTAATGAAGCTTTGGAAGGTTTGTGTTTTAAATTATTCTTCTAGCGAAGCTCAGGCCAGTAACAACCAAATAACTTATTTATTTCTCATAACCAACTCGGGAAATCAAAATAAGTAGAAAGAAAACAAACCTCTCTTATTGCGTTCAGAAGTAGCATCGGTATATGAATTTTCTTTGTAGACAGCATATTCTTTTGATTTACTAGAAATCATAATCATTGTCAATTGATGAGTACAATTGTATAGTGCAGGCTGCTTACAACATTGGTGGTCATATCGTATGTGCAAATGCCATAGAACAAATGATATTTTGCTTCCGGACGCCTAGGATTGGACGGGTACTCTCCTTGACGTCATCTTTGAATTTAAAAAGCTCTTAATACATATTGTCTTGGTATGTTTTAGGATTAATCCCTGTCAAAAGTGTCCGACTATTAAACTTCCTCCCTGGCCAGTAGCGGGTTACAAATCATAGATTCTTTGTATGATTTGCATCCGCTGCCTCCAGTCCTATGTTATTTTATAAAGACATCAATGTTTTTAATTTTGAATCTATGTGGACCCATGCCCTTGTAAACTTATCTAGATTTTGCTTCTTCTCTGGAATGAGAAGAATTCAAGACAGTAATCAACTTTATTCTTTTTCGCAAGTGACAATACGCTTAGGCATTTATTTTAACCTTTATATTGTTTTCTGATATTGTTTTGCTATATTTAAAAGTTTCCAACACCTAATTTGGTGCCTAATTAGGACAAAATCAAAATTTTCACGCAATTATTCTTTTGTCCGTTGTTTTATCAATTACAGTGGCTTGAAAGCATTGTGTCTGCTGCCCTGAGGAAGAAAAGTGGTGAAGAAAGACAACTTCTCAGTTCCAATTTGTGTCTTACTAAATCCCAACCCCTTGTCTGCTTTGCCCTTTGTACTGGCGCCTTGTCAGATCCTGTGGTAATTTTTCTCTCACAAGCATATTGCTATAAAATATGTATTTGAATATAAATGGGAAAACTGTTCTCTGGAGCCTTGTCCTGTGGTAAAAAAGACTGATACCCTCATGAATTTTTTATCTGCTAAACAATTTTAACTACTAGTTTTTGGCTTATGAAGAATTTAATTGATCATCTTCTGCACTAATGAAGCCGAACTCTCATACTAATTTCACTTTTCATCTATAATATTCCCTGCTTTCTCTGTTACCCTGATTTTAAAGACTTGATTAAGAATTTTATAGTTAAAAATTACAATGTTGCAGTTGAAGGTTTATTCAGCCACAAACATAAGTGAAGAACTAAATATTGCCAAGAAGGAGTTTCTCCAAGCAAATGTAATTGTGAAAAGGTCAAGAAAAGTATTTCTGCCAAAATTGTTGGAAAGATTTTCTAGAGAAGCATCAGTAAGCATAGATGATCTCTTTGGATGGGTCATGGAGAGTGTTGACGACAAGCTGCGTGATTCAATGCAGAAGTGCCTTGATTCTAAATCCATCAAAAAGCCAGCTCAGATCATAGAATGGTTACCTTTTAGTTCAAGGTTTCGGTACGTGTTCTCCAAGGATGTCCTAGTCAAGCCTTGGTGGGTATGACATCTAACTGCTTGGTAAAGATTATTGTATGATTAGTGTGGAGCCTAATTGGTTTGAGAAAGTGAGAAATTTCACTCTAGGTGATGCGATAGTTGCTTGCCTTAGATACCGTATTCTTACAAGAATATTGTAAATTCTGATAGAATTACTAGAATACCTTCTAACAAGTGTACAACTTTTAAACAGTAATCATAGTAATTATTTTAAACAAACTTTTACAATGATTATGTTCTATCATGCTTATTGGAAAGGTGAGAATTCTCTTATTTTTACACAGGCATGTCTAAAAGATATATGTATACTTCTCTTAATAAACAATAAATAGATCTCACATGTTTGTAAGAAGCAAATATTAATGCATCTCACATGTTTGTGTGTTAGGAATCAAGAACAACAAAAATAAACAAAGTAGAATAACAAACACACTACACAAATTTAACTTGAAATATTTTGACGGGAAAAAGACAGAGATGGATGAAATGTAATTCATTATATCAAACATTGGTATAAGAAAGATACAAATAGATCAGTGTAGCATTATTATTATTGTTTTTCCATAGAATATTTAATAAAGTCTAATGAAATTGGTAATAAGATGCTTAAATAATAATAATGAATAAAATTTTGTTCTGACTTGGTATCTTTAACCCTGTGTTTGTTGTGTAATTTCCTGTTCATGACATGCATTTGAAAGAAAGTGCAAAACATAGACGTAAAATACCGAAAAACGACAAAAATTTTAAAAATTAAACTTTCCATAAGATGAATCTATGAAGAAATTATATACATAAAATAATAATAAAATATTTATGATATAATTGATTATTTTGGAATTATAATTAATTATGTTGGTAAACTTTATCTATTGTAATCATAAATTTTTTTGTTATGGTTATATTATTAATATATATTCATATTATAATAAATATAAATAATTAACATAATAAATAAAATAAAGTAAATTAATTTAATGTTTTAAAAATATACGCTTCTATATTATAAAAATAATAATAATTAGAACAAAAACATTAAAGTAATAAGTAAATTGAAATATTTAATGTTTTATTAATATATATGTTTTATATTATAATAAAATAAAAATATTAAAATAATGAATTAAATTAAATTAACTACACTAAATTTTTATATTTACTAAAATAATTTATTTTTATATATTGTTTTTTTAAATATAACTTTTTATCAGATAATACTTTTTTATTTTAATTTAAAATTTATTTTACTCTAATTTATATTTTGTAAACTATTTTTATATTAAATCATTTTCAAAAATCACTTTACAAATTATTATATATATATATATATATATATATATATATATATAAGTTATTCTATTACATTAATCATATCTGTTATTAACTTTCCAATCCTCTTTCACTCTCTTCTTCTCAATCCAACAACCTCATCTTATTTTTTTCTTTCTTTTCCTTTTATTTTTTCCTTTCTTCTTTCAATCCAAATGAATAATAAGTCTATTATTGGCTTAAAATAGATTTAAAATAAATAATGCATGGTTGGTTAAATCATTAACTGGATATCATTCACAAACTCACCTGAATTAGAATAATCCGAAACTGTTTATGCATCTAAAAAATATATTTTTTTCATTAAATTAAATTAAATTAAAATTAAATAATAATTATTCTATAAATTTACTTTGATTATTATTATTGTTTTTTATTTTATTTTTTCTTATTTTTACTGATATTATTATTTTATAAATTTTTTTGATTATATTATTATTAATATTGTTAATTTATTATATATTATTATCATTAATTATTATATTATATTATCATATTATGTTAATAAAGGGTAAGTGATAGAAAAAGATAGAGAAAAAAAATGTAAATGGTAATAATAGATGTGCCCAAAAAAGAAATAAATAAAAAAATAGAAATAT
>Ga0209489_107904_pt1 | contig 15230 bp, 7 predicted proteins | sample SiratrowhiteBW_FD_187527 | JGI IMG/M metagenome (GOLD analysis project Ga0209489, IMG submission 187527) | Root nodule microbial communities of legume samples collected from California, USA - Siratro white BW (SPAdes) (version 2) | ecosystem: Host-associated > Plants > Roots > Nodule | place: USA... | reverse complement strand
GTTTGTGAGAGCGAAGAAACAGAGGGGAGGGTATTTATTGGAATTTGGATAGTGGGTGGGTTTTCCACGTTGGAGGTTATAACCGAGGAGAGCTATTTCCTATGCAGTCTTTTTTTTTTTTTTTTTTTTTTTTTTTCTTTTTTTTTTTTTTTTTTTTTTTGTGTTTTTTTTTTTTTTTTTCCTTTCTTCTCATTTATTTCATTTCATTTTTTTTATCAAATACCAAAATTTAAATACTTTAAATACTATAATATAATATAATATAACAGTGAGTTTTTGTTTGGTAGGGAACAGGTAACAACGTGTCATGGTCACACCTCCTCATTGGAACAATAAATTGTTGGCTTCTGCTGCTACTGTAACTCCTCCTCAATCAATTCAATATATTGTTTTACGTTTTACAATTTCTTTACATTTTCGTAAGGGTATATTCCGTGTCAAATGCGTGTAAGCAGCACGCGGTAACATCCTTTTATTTTTTTCTTTTTTTACACTTAAGATTTATTATTAATTTAATAGGATAAAAATAATATATGGTTTAGGGTTTTCCTTTTTAATATAAGAGTATATCTAGCAATGAATGTTTAATCGTAACTCCCTTTTCATAAAAACGAAAGATGCATAATAATGATTCATCCGTATTTTATTTACTTTTTATCAGCATTATATTCCGTCATATAATATTTTGTTCATTAAACAAGTCCACTTGTATTTCTCATTTAAAGAAAAAACGTTAAAGCTAAATAACAATATAACAAAACAATTTATATATTTCTTTTTCACCATTAATCGATTAATCACTCTACTCGTCAACAGATTTACCTTCATCTTATCCTGATAATTACTATTATTTATTATTATCATTATTATGCAAATCATCGTCGTGGTTATTATTATTATTAAAATTTAAATTATCATTATTATAATCATGTTTACCATTATCATTATTTTTGTCAAAATTATCATATTATTATATATGGATAAATGATATATATCTTGGTCAACATGATATAATTCAAAGTTTATTCTACTTTTTATCATCCATGCTTACCTCTCTTATGTTACTTAATTGAAACCCATTATATATGTACATTTAAAATTTTTATTCTATTATAAATATTAATTGTAATATTATTTAATATTTAGATATGATATTAATTTTTATATTTTAAAAAATGAATTGCATCCCGAGGTGAATGTGACATGTTGAAGGATTTTGAATTAAAATTAATGTTATGTGGATGTTATTAGTCTATTTTTTTCAAAAATAAACAATTAGAATAAAAGAAATCATTTTAATAACATCCAAATGTAAATGTTATTTATATTTTTAACTTATTTTTGTTTTTAAAATAAAATCCATAATAATAATAATAATAATAATAAAGAAAGAAATGTCATATTTACTGATAATGATAATAATATAAAAAAAGTTATTGTATTCATTTAGCAAGTCTCAACTGGTCCTTTTATTTTTATACCTAACCTACTTATCTCTGTTTTAGTCTTCGGCTTCTTCCGTCAGCGTTTAATAAATATACTTTTTAAAATTCATAAGTTTCCTAACTAAATAAAAATATGAAAAGAAATATAACCAATGTGTATTTTTTAAAAGAAAAAGTATACAAAGAATTTGAATTCTTCTAGAAAAATTGACTTGACTCGTTTAAAGTATTATTTTAATAACCTTAACGGATGCAAAACAATTTATGAGGATACCAAGTAATTTGTGGTAGCCATATGCATGTATGACCATTGTCATATCATAGCAAGACAGGGACAGATTAACCAAAATCTAGAAACAAATTATACAAAGGGTAATTTGAAAATATCTCCTTTGAGTGAAATTATTATTATGTGATCTCACGTAGCTATACAGAAAACATAAAACAAATAATTCTAAACATTTAAAATCCCATTCACTTTAAAGGTTCAAAACAATAACCTCTATTAATAAAATAATTTGTTGTTTCACAAAAAATATTATGAAGTCAACTAACATGTATTTATCATCAAATTAAATTAGTCTTGAAAAAATTTATTACATTTACACATGAATCTAACATTTAATATTTTTTTCTAAATTTATTAATTTTATTTATTTCATTAGTGAAAAGTCTTATATACTTATTTAATATAAGTCCTTTGTAGATTTAAATTGAACCAAGTCATTGTTTTGTCCTATAGTTCAAATGAACCAAGATTGGTTGACTTGTAGACTTATGGATCGGTTTATTTTATAACATAATAATTATATATTTTTTAAAAAATATTATAATAAAAATGTTACAGAAACATTTTATTGAAACATATAATATATTATAATTATACATCAAATCATTGTATCTAGAATCAGAATTAAATTAAAAAAATGTTAGTTAAACGTGAAACTTCAAATAAGGAATTCTTAAATCCAGTGATTTCTCCAGCAAGATAGATAAAAAAATCAATACTCAATAAGCACGCCAAAATATTCCTAAAACTTAATATATCTTTTTTTAACTCATTTTAATTCAAATACAGGTTCAAACTTAATAATAATATTTCAAAACCATGTTTTCAAACTATTATCTCGTATATATATTTTTTAATGAATTTACCTCATAAAACTTTACTACATATAAATTTAGTTTATATACAAGTACCAACGATGTTATGTTTCAACTAATTCAAATTAATACAAGATTAATAGTTTCCTAAAAGTCAAGTTATTCAACCATTATTATTAATCTACTAAGATTTCTATCTTACAAGTAGTTCATTTCAATATATAACACTCTCTTCGATAAACATCATTTGATTTAAACATTAATAATTACATTACTAGTTTTAATCCACGAATGTTCAAAAGCAATTTCATTAACTTTCAAGTTAAATTTGACATACCGAAATTTATAAACAATATAACTTTCTTTAACGTGAATTCCTGTTGTACAAGGTATTAAGGTTCTGGAGAGAATGTTGAATAATGATATTGAAGAGTTTTCTAATCACTTCCATAAAACTAATCTTAACAAACTCCAGAAAACATTTCCTACTTTCATGCAAGTCACATGAAGAGGAGAAAACTTGAAATTTGAGAACAAAAAAATTCACTCTAAACAAAAGTCTCACAGGTTATTTAAGTTTCCTTTTAACTATTTTGAAAGCACAAAAAAAAAAAAATGGAAAGAGAAATTTTTTGAATTCAACAGGAAAAAATAACCTTTTCTATATTGTGTCTACTATCTCAATTGACAGATAATTAATTTAAAAATAGAATTTGTGGCATTTTTGTAATATTCAGAATACATGGTAGTATAAGAATTGATGTAATGTAGAACATAAGATGTTAAGAATCACTTTACATTGATTTTTTATTAATATAAAAAATAATAATATAAAAATCGAAAGATATCATTATTATTATTATTATTATATTAATAAAAATTTGTTAAATGGTTATATTTTAAAAAGTGTCAAAAATAAACTTTTCCATATGGAAGTCGCATCTGTGAGGGTCTTGACATTTTGGGCTGGAAATAAATTTTTCATGATAAAGTTTCGTATGTTTATATATAGTTGGCAATAATAACTCCGAAGAAAAAAAAAATCCTGCTGAATATAATGCATGCCCTCTTTTGTTCTTCTTCTGTGATCTATCTTCAGATGCTTCTTCTTTTATCATCTTTCTCGGCCGAAAAAGAGAATTTAATGCACAAATGTTTCCTCTGTTTAATTTATTATGTAGAAGTTATTGGTTATTGGTTATATCAGCACTGTGGAACACACCAATCAAAGTATAAAAACTATACTATATACCTCATCACTTTTCCTCTTTAATTTTTATCTTTTTCTTTACTTATTTTCACTTTCCTACTATTTTATAACAGAACAGAAAACTTTCAACTCAATAAGTTGTGACTTGTCGACATATATTGCTTTATTTGGAAAAGATGGTAAACATGCCACATTAAAGGTGAATTAGGTAATGAAACAACATAGACAAAGTAATGTATTTTTCACAAACTACAATTACTTCTTTTCAAGGAAAACCTTAAATATAAACAATTTTTTAATACAACGTGCAATTATAAATTTAGTATACATTGATTCGAAGAATAAAATATGAAAGTAATTTTTTTCATAGAAAAAAATTATTGTTCTTGTGTTTCTCTTTTATCATAAATTCTAATATAAGGACATATGTTATACTTATGAGATTTTGAAAATCTTGAGTATATTATATTAAGTGTTATTTTTTTTATTTATTTCTTGGTAGCACATGAGATTTATTAAAGAGAGTGGGAGTTTTTTTTTTAAAGATTTTTTATCTTATAAATTAATAACTATTCACTATCATGTTTATCTCATAAATTTAAAAGAAGTGAGGTTTGAGTCAAGTTCCAAAGTGACTAATCACCATTTTATTTATATCATAAATTTGAGTCTTAAAGTATTGTTTTAATTTCTAACCTTATCTTTGATTCTTTCATTTTTATTTTTAGTTTTTTTTTAAACTTTAAATATTACCTTCAAATAAAAATTATTCAAGAAATTATCCTAGAATCATTTCTTAAAATTTGAATGAAATGATCAAAAACCTAAGTCACTTTCCATTGTCATAGGTATTTTCTAGGTATTTTTGACTTCTGTTTTGTTTACACCTTTAGTAATTCTGTATCAACATCTCACCATTAATAAACAACACCATGAAAATTGTTAAATCATTGTTGTTTTATTTTGTATAACTTTGGTGGTTAACAAATGACATGATATTCCTTGTTTTGGTGTTCCAACATTTGACCCCTAGAACCATGGTGTAGTACAAATTAGCAAGTCGTTCCATATACAAAGCAAAACAAGCATACAATTGCACAAATCATGCAAAGCCAAATAAAAAGTAAAGTTAGGGGTTATAGTAAGCTAAGCTAACATTACCAACTACAACAAATCAATTAAGGTAAACCTCATCACTGCGGGGACCTCGTAAAAAGCAGTCCATGGTGCACCACTTAATTTTGACCATTAGATACACTCTTAAATAAATCAACGGTAAGAATAAATGACCTGAAACTTGTTTGGCCAGATAAATCCCATAGAATGAAAAGTATTAAATAAATATTTGCCATATATATCTTAGAAAGACAGAGAAGCAATGATAAAGCTGAATGTATTCTGATCTGTCTGCTCTATGTCAGACCCTCTTACATACACATACACGGGTTGCAGATTCTAAACCAAGCATCAAATTACCAATTTCAACATGTTATTAAATTTATTAAATTTGAATTTATATATTTAAATAAATATTTTAATTACTATTAAATGATAACTGATGTTTTGATCGAAGTTAAATTGATAATATTCTATCCAGAAGAAAAACGTATGAAAAAAATATAAATAATATACGTGAAATTAAAAAATATTATATCCGGTGGTATTCTGGTACTGTTATGAGTTCTTACCGTGCTCATGCGATGATGGTAGAATTGTGTCCCATAAGTACAGTGAAGAAAATGACAGTGGTCTGTCAGAGTTGTTGGAAAGTGCGCCAGGTGAATGTGGAAAAGCGTTTCATGCAGTCGCTAGAGTCACAACGCCTTCGCCAACTATCACTCATCCTTTCTTTTCTGGACCATTTCGTAACAGATACAGCATATACCTGCTTTTTCTTCTTCTTTTCTCTCTGCACTATAAGAAACACCAACCAAGAAATTAAATTTCTGAGGAAACAAACACCACAGAGAAAGAGAGAGAGAAACAATGGCAGCTGGTGTAGGAGGAGGAAAGGCTGATGAATTCTTACCTCATCCCGTGAAGGACCAACTTCCCGGTGTTGATTATTGCGTTACCAGCTCTCCTTCATGGCGTATATGCCACCCCCATTGGCCTTTTTCTCTATCTAAGCTCAACTTTTGCCACCCTTTTCATTCTTTTTTGTCTTTAATTTGGTTGCAGCTGAAGGGGTCATTCTTGGGTTTCAGCATTATCTGGTTGTGCTTGGGACCATTGTCATTGTTTCCACCATCCTTGTCCCTTTGATCGGTGGTGGCAATGTAGTGCAAATTTTTAATACCTTGTTGTTTAGTCATCTCATTCTTTTTGAGTCTGATTTCTTCTCTTTGAAATAAAAATTGTAGGTAGAAAAGGCTGAAACAATACAGACTCTACTTTTTGTTGCTGCCATTAAAACACTTCTGCAAACGTTGTTTGGCACACGTCTTCCAGTGGTTATTGGGGCGTCCTATTCTTTTCTCATTCCTGCTGTTTCCATTGCCTTTTCCTCCAGAATGAGTGTATTTCTTGATCCACATCAGGTTAGTCTCTGTGTGTGTTGTTGATATTGTTGTGGTGTAGCTCTCTCTGGTTACTGCTTGATGAAAATAATTAATGGATGGTATAGATATGCCTTGAAAATTGACTAGTTTTCATGAGTATTTTTTAAGTGTTAGTGCATGTTACTAATGTCAATTGATTCTTCTCTGAATTTTTTCAGAGATTTAAACAATCTATGAGAGCCATACAAGGAGCACTTATTGTGGCATCGTTTTTTCAAATCATTGTTGGTTTTTTTGGCTTTTGGAGGATATTTGCCAGGTAGATTACAAACCAGAGAATCTCTTGATTTTTATTTTGCAATCTGCTCTTTGTAGACGTTAGCTATGTTTCAGAATAGAAAAGTTCACTATATTAGGTCTACTGATACTGCAGGTTTCTCAGCCCGCTTAGTGTGGCCCCTCTTGTCACTCTGACTGGACTAGGATTCTTTGTGTTAGGATTTCCAAAAGTACACGGTTTGCTCTTTCTTATGCATATTGGCAGTCTCTTTCATGTGATTGTTAGTTGTTTAACAAACAATCTTTGGTATTTCTCTGATTCTTGTAGTTGGCAGATTGTGTTGAAATTGGACTCCCTGCATTGGTTATGGTTGTCATCTTTTCCCAGGTATGTTACTTTCTTTACCATTTTCTCTCATCCATTTCACTTTAATTCTCTTGAATAATTTGTACAGCAACAAGATAGTGACTGGTGAGACAAAAATTATAGCTCTATTTTTTTAATATATTATCCAAATCCCTTCCAATTAAATTTACATGGGTCTGCCAACAGTAAGTTAAACTAGTAAATGTTTGATTTCCGTTAAGCAAGGTGCCACATTCAAGTTTGTGTGTAGGAAAAAGTATCAGACTGGAATAAGATTGTCTGTTGCAGAGGATATCTGTAATCGAGACCACAAAATATATATGCATCTCCTTGATATTGCTATATGCATAATTTCATTTGGTTTGGCCAACTCTTGAATAAAATTTAAGTACGAAGATTAAAATAGTGGTACTGCAAGAAGTGAGTTACACTTGTTATCTGTGTATATTATATATCAAAGTAAATCAACACTTTGAATTGATATTTCTACTTATGTTAAATCAATTGCAGTACATTCCGCACAGGATGAGATCAAGAGGAGCTGATCGATTTTCAATTATAGTCTCAATTGGAATTGCATGGGCATTTGCTGAAATTTTGACTGTAGCTGGTGCCTATAATAAAAGATCGCCTAGAACTCAATTAAGTTGTCGTACTGATCGATCTGGGTTAATTAGTGCTGCTCGTTGGTCAGTCTTAATAACTTGCTTGTATCATAAGAGTCATGTAGTGCTTTCAAAACCGTATATTATATTCTATGATATAATAGGTGATGATATCTAAGGCTTTAAAGCATAAAATTAGTGCTTGCAACTATGTGCAAGGACATGAATGTGTTTAGAACACCTCTTCATATGATACACAGATGCATACTTGATTATTTGGTGATGGTAAATTCATTCATATGGATGATCATTTAACGGAACACCCTTCAATTAAATTTCTCTTCATTTATGTAGGATAAAATTTCCATATCCATTTCAATGGGGAAGCCCGTCTTTCAATGCTGGTGATGCTTTTGCTGTGATGGCAGCTTCTCTTGTTGCAATTATAGAGGTTTGCTTTTGTTTCTTTTAATGTGTCGACAAACTTGCGGGGATGGTTGTTATTTTTTTTTAATAAAATGATTAGAAGGGCTAATGCTAGCAATATTTTGCACATGACAATGTGTATCATGTTCGGTATGACTTTGTCGACTCTATTAATTGGATTTACAAAAATTCTGTGAACTTCCCTCGGGGTCTTTATGCTATCTTCTTGATTTGATAATTTCTAATTAAAAGGTGTATGATTAAAGTTCTTTTCATTTGGATGTACTTTTATATAATTTTTTCCCTTTTCATTCTCTGCGGGCAGTCAACAGGGACATTCATTGCAGCATCAAGATTTGGCAGTGCAACCCCTGTTCCACCTTCTGTGCTTAGTCGTGGTGTTGGCTGGCTGGTGCTATGTGATTCTTTGATATTACATTTGTTCATGCAATTACTTTTAAAATTGAGACTTATATGTTAATGTTTGACGATTTCAGGGTATAGGCACTCTTTTGGATGGCCTTTTTGGCACAGGAACTGGATCCACTGCATCAGTGTACGTTTTATTGCCTTAAAAAATCACCTGCCTAGCTGTATTCTTAAGCTATGGTCCTAAGTTGTTCTGAATCTCTGCATAGGATGAGTTGCTAATATTCAATCAATCAATGTTAGTTTCATTGGTGTTAGTAGTACATAGGAAAATCTTGGAGGTTATGAAGAAGCCACTGATTTAGACTACCTAGAGTTTTTGATGGGTTTAGTGTTGATGTAGAAACATTTCTGTCTGAAAATTGTGTTGCCTATTGACCCAATATATGAATTATATGTCTTCCTAATTTCTTTCATACAAATGTATGAACGTTGGATAATGTACTAAGGGAATTATCTAATTGTCTTTCCTTGTCATTAAGTGAAAATGCAGGACTCCTGGGTTTAACACGAGTAGGAAGCCGCAGAGTCACTCAAATATCAGCTGGATTCATGTTTTTCTTCTCAATATTAGGTGTTGAAACAATTTCTCTTCGAATGTCTAAACAGAATTGGTGAAAGTAAAACAGGGTGATACTTTATTATTATATTGGAGAATTTGATCATTGCTACCTTTTTAGTACCCAACAAAAGGTGGGATAAAATGAATTGGATATCATAACATTATGATGGAATGTAAAAGAGTTTTTGTTTCATTATTTGAGAAGTGAATAGAATAGTAATAAATTAACAAACAACTTTTTCCTATACCTCCTAAACTGGGAAAAAGAAAAAATAGAGGTATTTGATGAAATGGGATGGTATATATTTCATATATCCAACTCCAATCTACGTCCTTTAAACAGTCCAACCAAGCACTGGAAGCTAAAGTCATTTCATTCCATTCTATGTTTTTCTTATCCCCTCCATCAGTTCAAACTTTTTTTAAGTGATGAAATAATCAAACTGATCTAGCTTTACTTGTGTTATTTGGTTATTTTGTACTACTGATTCTTTACTTAAGCGTTCAGGTTTGTGCTTCTGTGTCAGGAAAATTTGGAGCAGTTCTTGCTTCAATACCTCTGTCAATTATAGCAGCTATTTACTGCATTCTCTTTGCCTACGTAGGTAAGTGGGATATTCACTGATTTATGTGTTGCTTGGCCCGATGCATTGAAAATAATGCAACATGAGTTAGGGAAAATAACTCTACCATCTATATGTGTATATGCCTTTTTTTAGGACAAACAAGTTAATGACCTAAAACCAAAAATAAACTAGTGAAAGCCGTGAAACTTGTCAATTCTCAAGTAAAATGTATTTCCATTTGAATCATGGTATTTTCATGTTTATTCCCGAATTACTTCTGATTTAGTTGTATCATTTATATGATGAGCAGCATCAGCTGGGCTTGGTTTTCTTCAATTCTGCAATCTAAACAGCTACAGGTCATTGTTCATCCTTGGACTCTCTCTCTTCATCGGTTTATCAGTTCAACAGTATTTCAACGAATATCTGTTGATATCTGGACATGGCCCTGTTCATACTGGCTCCACTGCGGTTTGCATACTTAACTTAAAAGAAGTTTCCTTCGTACTTCTTTCTTTACTATTACCGTTGTATATTCTTATGGTTCATTGTAACACTTTCTGCAGTTCAATGATATAGTGCAAGTGATTTTCTCATCCCCAGCAACTGTAGGAATTATAGTTGCTTACTTCTTGGATTTAACTTTGAGACGTGGAGACAGCTTAACCCGCAGAGACAGTGGGAGACATTGGTGGGAAAAGTTTAGGAATTTCAATCACGATACTAGAAGTGAAGAGTTCTATTCACTTCCTTTCAACCTCAACAGATTCTTTCCTTCATTTTGAGTGCACTTCCATTTTGAAATGATCAAGACAAAATCTATGTTCCTTTTTGGAATTTGTTGTCTCAAAGTCTGTAATATCTATACAAATATATATGTATGTATAAGTTGCAATTTATACCAGTACTGACTTATTTGACCCTGCCCTGCCCAACTATTTCAATTGGGCCTCCAGCAGTCCACTCTTCATGGATAAGAATAATTGGGCCCCCATATGGTAGCCATTGTCATAAGCGAATCACGCTCTGGTGAGCTTTTTCTTCCTGCATCTCGTACTTTTATTCTTACACCTACGTATTTTCTAAAGTTCCAATTTTACCCAACTACAACTATTCGAAATCCAGAGAAGTCAGAACGTCATTCTGGATTAGCATTCTGAAATACGTTGTCTTCTCAATACTTTATCTAGAGTTATATACATATATTTATTTTATATGATTTTACAGTGTTTATACTGAAATATCTTTTATCACTATTTTTAAATTTTTATTCTGAAAGATATTTAATTATAATTTTAAATGCAATGCATAATCTGAAATATATTTAGTGACGCACTTATTTCCGGAATGATGATGATTCTAGAATTGCTTTTATTATTATTCTAGACTTATATCTAACTATATGTTAATAATATAGTTACGTTTTTATATGAAATGTTAATAATATTAATTATGTAAATATTGAGCAAATATTAAACTCAATAATAAAAAAAAAAAACTCGTATGGAAAATATCACAGTAGTTTATACCAATTATGTGCAGTTATTTTTCGTTGAGGTTCTTTAATGATGACATGAAAAGTTTAAATAATGGAGAACTAGAAATCAAACAGGAATTAATGTGGGGCAAACAAATAGCTATATTTTAAGAAATAAAAAAAATTATATAAAAAATTAAAAACATTTAAGTAACCAACTATTCATGAATTTTAATCCAGTATATTGGGAGGGGAAAATAAGAATGCTAATTTTACAGCATAATTGATATTTTTAGCACAAAATAAATTACATTCCTTATGTATTGTTGAGATAAATGGGCAGAAGTTCAGAACAAAACATTGGGAAGAAAGTATTATAAGAATCAAACATAAAATATGAAAATACAAAAATGAAATACATCACAACAAACTTAAGAAAGAGAATGTCTCAACCTAAATTTTGAACTTTTACTCCACGAATTTAAAGAGAGTTTGTATTTTTCTTAAATGTGATAACATTTACAGACAATATCATTAAATTATGTAGTATTAATTCAAATGATAAATAAATAATTTTATATAGATTAAAAAAAGTGTACCAAAACTATATTAAATTAATAGCTTAAGAATGCATTTTATTTTACTATCGATTGAAGTTTTCAATTAAGTTCACCTTTTAAAAAAAAGAAGTAGCAATTTAGTTTTTTTTTTAATTAACAAAAACTCCTCGAGGAAGTGATGTTGTAACAAACATGTTGTTGATGTGTCATCCAAATTGTGCACGCGTCAATAATACCTTCTTGATGGAGTTTTTTCAATTCGTTGAAAAAGATTAAATTATTACGTTTTAGAAAAAAAAATCAACTTAAAAATAGCGGGAGAAAATAAAAAGACTTTCAAGCCTAATTTAATAAAATAAATTATATGTTAGGTTTTAATTATATTATCTTAATCAAGTCCTTTAAATATGTTTGGATTTGGATAATAATATTATGTTATTTTAGTTCCTTTTTTTCTGTTTTTGGACTTTATTTTCATAATCATAAGAAAAAAAATGAATTGACGCGTTTAAAACCTGAAAAATAAAAATAACATATTTAATAAGTAACCAGTTAACATGATAATAAAAACTCGAGAGATTAAAATCATATAATAAACATTAAAAATGACAAATTAAGAAAATGTTTCACGACAAAAGACAACAACATAAATCGTAGGATGTTGAGTCCAATGTTTGAATATGAGAAAGAAGCAATGAACATTGTTAATGTATAACGAATTACAGTGCAGATTTGTATAGCAGTTTTTGTGTGTGTGTCACATTTTAAGCAAGAACCAAGTGACAAATTTGGAACATGTAAAGACATTTTTGTCAGTAAGATAAGTAAGGAAAAAAGAAGTGAATATTGGAAAATTAAAAGGCCTATTATATAGAAGCAAAGAGTGCATTCTCCTCACACTTCCAAATTGCAATGCTAGAATAGGCATAGGCCATAACCGTAACATCACAACAAAACAAAAGGCATTTCGAGCACTCACCGTGTTTCTTGATTCTCTGCAGTGCGCTATAAAAGATATCAAATCAGAGACAGAATAAACATTAACAAGAAGAAAACGAGAGACAAACAATGGAAGAAGAAAAGGATGAAATTCGCGGTGTTGCTTACTGTGTTGCAAGATTTCCCTCATGGCGTATATGCCATTGCCAACCCTTCTTTTCTGCCTAAACTTGATAATTAACACTTCACAGTGATATTTTTTTTTTTTTTTTTTTTTGCTTTGGTTTGGTTTGGTTGCAGCTGAAGGGATTTTACTTGGGTTTCTGCATTGCGTGGTTGCGCTTGGGACCATTGCCATGGCTTCCTCCATCCTTGTCCCTCTGATGGGTGGTGGCAATGTAATAAAACTTCTGAAGTTTTCTTGATTGCATTTTCATGAATACATGATGATATATGTATTTGTTTAATTTTCTGTTTCATTAGAATCTCTTCTTCTTTTGAAATAAAATAAAATAGGAGGAGAAGGCTGAAGTGATAGAGACTCAACTTTTTGTTGCGGCCATTAACACGCTGATTCAAACGTTGTTTGGAACACGTCTTCCTGTGGTCGTGGGACCGTCCTACACTTTCCTCATTCCTGCTGTGTCCATTGCTGTTTCCAAGAGGATGTGTGTGTTTGAAGATCCGCATCAGGTTAATTAGTGTGTCTGCATTGTTGTATTATAGCTTTATCTAGTCACTATTTGGTGTGAAAATGGTGAACGTTTTATATTATGCTTCATTTAGGAGTTGGAATAGTTTTGGAGATAAAAGTGTTAGTGCGTCTCACTGATTTCAAACTTTTCTTGGCTGGAATTTGTAGAGGTTTATACATTCGATGAGAGCCATACAGGGGGCACTTATTGCTGCATCGTTTTTTCAAATGAGTATTGGATTTTTAGGATTTTGGAGAATTTTTGCCAGGTAATGTGCATGGTTAAGTTGAGAATCTATTTTGATCATTAGTGCAATTTGGTTCTTTGATTAAATGAGTTATGTTTTGGAATAGAAGAATGACTGATATTTACTACTGATATCTCAGGTATCTGAGTCCTCTTAGTGTGGTTCCCCTTGTCACTCTCACTGGCCTAGGACTCTTCTTATCAATATTTCCAAGGGTACACGCATTGCTCTCTTGTGCGCATTAGCAATCTCATTCATATTATTACTTCTTTAACAAACATATTTTCTGTTTGTCCTTTGATTCTTGTAGCTGCTACATTGTGCTGAAATTGCTCTGCCAGCATTCATCCTTCTTGTCCTGTTCCAGGTATATTTTCCCACGTTGATTTTAGTTTAATTTTTTGAAATATTTGTATAGCAAATATTTTTTCAATCTAGGTTATAAACTTTACTATTTAGTATTTATATCTAAAAAATATCTTCATAGGGTTTTTTCCATAAAGATAGTACAAATTTGTTTTAAATTATTAAAATGAATAATTTTTTAAAATATAACAAAAAGTCAACGCTTGAAAACATGACTTCAAAAGGGAAGAAATAATACTTTAATTTAATAAGAAAGCATGATTTTATTTTTTTAATCATTCTCTTAGTCTTTTTATTGTGTTGGAAAGATTACACCCGTAATTGGGTTTTTCTTACCATCACTCAAGTGGTCATTGAATTTTTCTTTAATTACAACTCTTTATATGATTTACTTTAAGTTGGGATTTATATCAGGAGCAACCTTTGTGGCTTGTTTGGCCTTGTACTTTTTTGCTAGAGCTTCTCCAAATTTACTCTTGAGTCAAAATAAAAATAACACAGCACATACAAGTAATTGGAAAGAACTAAGTAAAAGGGCAAATCACTGTAACGTGGGAGAAAGGAATGAGCACAAACACTAGGTCACAGGAAAATGCAAAGAAAAAAAAAATAAAAGAAAAGAGATTTGTGAATAAATTCGGCTTCCGTTTAAAAAAAATATGTTAAAAAAAGCGTGCAATAAATCATGATTTCTTTCTTTTTGTTCAAATAAAGTTATGTTTTTATACACAATTTTTTCACTATTTTAAAAATTTCAAAATAAATTGTGCATTTAAATATAATTTCTTTAAAATAGTGTTTCAAAATACGTCTTACTCATTTATGTAATTTTTTAAAAATTTACCTATTTTTTTATATTTGTAATAAAATTGCCCCAATTTTATAAAATTAACCTTCCATAAGTATGTGCTACCTTTAGTCACTAAATTTATATAACACTAACTAACCGTTTGTTAACTTGAACATTGCAAAGGAAGATAATAGTAAAGGAAATAAGAAAAGGAAAGAACAAAGATTGAGTGAAAATGAAGGATTTTTGAATTAAAAGAGATGAGAAAAAATATTTTTATTATAATATTATTTTATTTTTTATTATTTATATGTTATTATATTTAAAAATATTTAAAACTAAATAAAATCAACATAATCGATAATTCCATCCGCCAAACAAATAATTTTCATCTACCTTCTGTGCCAATAATAGAAGAACAGAAATAAATTAAGACTAAAAGGCATTAACCATGAAGTATAGATAGGTACTAAAAAAGATATATATATATATATATATATATATATATATATATATATATATATATATATAATATAATATACACACACGCTAAAATCAATATTTTTAAATATAAGAACGAAAAAGTAAAATTTGTATAGCTATAGGTACTCAACGAAGTAATTAAATAATTAATATATCGTCCAAATTTCTTGATATTAAAT
>Ga0209489_107903_pt1 | contig 15232 bp, 9 predicted proteins | sample SiratrowhiteBW_FD_187527 | JGI IMG/M metagenome (GOLD analysis project Ga0209489, IMG submission 187527) | Root nodule microbial communities of legume samples collected from California, USA - Siratro white BW (SPAdes) (version 2) | ecosystem: Host-associated > Plants > Roots > Nodule | place: USA... | reverse complement strand
CATGTCAAAATCACCAACTTTCATAGTTCTACCTCCGGAAAGAAGGGGTCGAGAGTGCCCTTCTATCTTGGATTACATATTTTCCAAAGCCTCATCTTTCTTAAAGTTCGTTCATACTGACCCTTTTAAAGAGAATGCATGTTCTGATGCTTGCACAGGTGATAATGAATCTACTTCCCCTTCAACAAGAAGGAGAAAGTTAACTCGGGGCCTAATCCTATTTTATGAAGCTCTTTAGAGATGAAGCGTCTGAGATATGATCACAAGGCAGTGCCATGATAAGATAGTTGCTTTTGTTAAGCGTGAAGCTCAAGTGAAAGGTAGACTTTCCCCTCCTCCAGGTTCTATTACTGGTCTTTATGTTATTTTGACTTATTGTTTTCCGTTTGTTTGATTAATTTGGACAGATTGATTCCACTATTGCAGCGAAGGACGATAGAAGAGAGTAGCCCTATTGTTGTTGTTTAGTATGAGATTGAAGGGAAAGGAAGTACGTAGGCACCTCTTCCTTAATAGAATAGGAACTGCATTTCTACCTAGCCCGGTATTCAACACTAGCTCAATCACTGCTACAGCTTCTTACCTAAGGGATAGGATTCCACGACTCTCTTATTTGAATGAGAGCCCTTATCTCGTTGTGGTATACTTTTGCTTCGACTTCCACTCTTTGTCCTACTGACTGTGCTCGGACTGCTTGAGCAGAAACTATAAAAAAATGCTGGGTCCAGGAAAAGCGGATTCTCAGTTAGCTGCTTTTTTTAACACAGAAGTCGTAGATCAGCTGATAAACTCATTTGGAAACTGACCCCTTCAGGAAGATTCACCACAAAATCTGCATATGCACTAGCCACAACCATTGAAGATGAACCAAACCTTTCAGTTTCAAACTGTCAAGACCTTCGCTGGCTACCCCCACTTTAAAAAAAGTCAAATACTTCCTAAGGATCTGTGCCGATAATCATCTTCTAACCAGGAGTCATCGGCACCACATACACATTCTAGCTGAAAACTTCTGCCCTGTACACTGCTATTTCGTCTTGAGCCTTGACGTCAATGGAATAACCAGATTCTAAAAAAAGAAAAAATATGAGCGGAAATTGGACCCTACCACAATCATTACCGAAGCTGCCGAATACAATTTTCGACCACCATCTACCTAAGCAGTTCACCAATGACGCATCAAAAGGGTAAAATGGATAAAGCTAGACATTGGATGGCTCCTAAATGGGTAACTCAGGACCGGGTGGAACAGGAGGCTGGATGGAATGAAGGGTACAAGGGATTGCAAGCTTCTCATTTTTTTAAAAAAAGAGTGAGCAGGAAATCTCATATGTGACCAGACCAGTGAAACTTCATCTTTTAACACCCTCTCAAGGCATATCTCGGGATGAATAGCATTGGGATGAAGACAAGGTTCCTCAATCTTCATCCTTCCTTTGATTGCTAACAGTAAGAATACAGTGATCTCGGTGCGCAAAGAAATGAAGCTTTTTTCAGATCCCGAATAACTAATCTAATAAGTTCTACTCGTCAAGTAAGAAGTATGGCCTGACATCTTTCTTTGCTCTTCTTCTAATTTAATTTCCATTCTCTTTTTCGATAACCTTTGCCTAAGATGAGAGAGTGCATTTCCATTCACATCAACCAAGCCGTAATGATGACCGAGAATGCTACCTTGAATGCAATTGATATCTCCCTTTTATTCTCTTGATTATCCTCATCAAGGTGTCATCAGACTCACGAAAGAAAAAGGCAAAAGGGAAAGAAGTGATTGTGCAACTCGCAGAAGAAGGGAAATTCGTAGGCACCTCAATCATAGGCCCGAAAGAGGAAGGGGCTGAGCAGGAAAGATGCCTCTGGGATCCCTTGGTTGTACGAGCATGGAAAGGGAAGACAAACCACGACCTAAGAGATAGAAAGTCAGTGACGGCAGAGCGGAGTGAGAAGCTGAAGTAACTAGTCAAGATAGAAAGATATAAGGAAGGACTCAGTAGGGCATCCTCGCCGGAGAGCGGGTTTGCCTTTGAGGGCTAAGCAAGTCGGGGCTCGCCACTGAGGATTCCTAATAAACGAGGGGCGATAGGTAGCCAACAATAGAATCTCTCTTCATGATGCCCCGCCTTGACCGATCTGATTAGGATTTAGAACCTACATCAATTGATAACAAAGCATTCATCTCTATCCATAATCTATAGAATTTAGCAAATCCTGAAAGCTAGATCTAATCTAACGAAAAAAGATCTCAAAACAAACAAAAGACGGATTGGCAAAACAACTCTCTCCGCGTGCTAAGCACAAAATGGAATTTGATTGGATCTTCGGACCTATAGAAGCCTTACTATATGTAGTTCCCAGTGATAGAACTGTTAAACAATAAGCTCCTTAGAAGGACGGGTGGAAGAGCCATTCGTTTATATCGGATAGACCTTTACTCTCGATAGACCGACCGAAGACTGACGACAGACCGAAGAGAGCAAGCCAGTGGCAGAAATAAGTGGAATCGATGGCTTTTTTAAGGAAAATCAACGAGAGTCCTTTTGACTTTGATTAGGCCAGGACTCATACTAGGATGAAAGGTAAGGATGATAGGATGTCCTCGCGTACTGGCTTATTCGCAGAGCAGGAAAGAAGATACCTTTCTTATGCAATTCTCGAGGTTTACCAGGACTCATCTCGATTGCCCGATTCCTTTTGATTTCAAAGCAAGCTTCGATCTTTTAACTGATAGAAGGATTGGGATATGATTCACGAATGAACCACACTGACACATCACAGAAAAACAGGCGATGCACATCAGGCAAAGAAAAGAATAAGAATCGAAGGTTTAGCAACTTGACTCCCAGGGACAAAAGACACTTATTTTATAGCAGAGCTCGAAACTACTGTTTTAGTAAACATTCCCAGGATGGATGGAGTTTCGGGCGAAACAACTCAGTCGAGCCTGAATTATTGCACTAGCCAGTTGACGTCCTCCCCGGATGCCTTCCAAGGGAAAAGCAAGCACAACTCATGCACGGCACAAGAGGCAAAGAACTTTCAACAAGCATGGACGGCTGGCTTAAGAGTCGCTAAACGATCAGACCAGACAGGTGCAGGTAGCTTGACCGCCTTACCCGTCATTGAAACACAAGCAGGAGACGTATTGGCCTATATTCCAACCAATGTGATCTCCATTACTGATGGACAAATATGTTTGGAAACAGAGCTCTTTTATCGCGGAATTAAACCTACTATTAACGTCGGCTTATCTGTAAGTCGCGTCGGGTCTGCCACTCAGTTGAAAGCTATGAAACAAGTCTGCAGTAGTTTAAAACTTGAATGGGCACAATATCGCGAAGTCGCCGCCTTTGCTCAATTTGGCTCAGACCTTGATGTTGCGACTCAGGCATTACTCAATAGAGGTGCAAGGCTTACAGAAGTACTGAAACAACCACAATATGCACCACTTCTAATTGAAAAACAAATTCTAGTCATTTATGCAGCTGTCAATGGATTATGTGATCGAATGCCATTAGATAAAATTCCTCCATATGAAAGAGACATTCTAACTACTATTAAACAAGAATTACTACAATCACTAAAAGGTGGACTAACTAGCGAAAGAAAATAGAACAACCTTTGATTTGGGATCCACTTCCATGATAGGAAAGGGCGATCCATCTATTTACTTTACCCTAGTTCACGAGAAAGAGTCCTAGGGATAGACCCCTTTTTTTACACCGAGAAGAAATCAATAGAATCGTCTGATACTAGATGAAGAGGTACCCCGGAAGGGATAGATGAGGGACAGGCCTGCCATTAGAAGAAACCAAACGTCAAGAAGATGGATTTGAAGGGATGAAGATCGAAATTATGAAATAGCCCTTATAAATGAAATGGAAATTACGAAATACCATTGACTTTGGAAATTACAAAACACCCTTTAAGTGGGTTTAGGATTTGTAACAATATATATTATATATGAAAAATAAACTGATTTATACCTAATTCTTCAAATAATTGATTTCAATAATTATATATATTTTTTTTCATTCTTAATGCTTTCATTTTTTCCAAAACAGCTATAATATGATTAATTTCCCTTCAATTTACCCATACTCAATACAATCTATCCATTCATAATTATATTATTGACCTAAAATAATTAAATCACTAAAAAATATTTACTTCATAAAAGAAATAATAAAAGTATATTATAAATATTATATTATTTTCTATTTATTCTTTTTTTTTATCGATGAAAATATGTTTACTTAATGTTTAATTTTTTATTTTTTATCGATGAAAATATGTTTACTTAATGTTTAATTGAAGTAAATCAGAAAAGAAAATATTTTTGTCTCCTTATTTGATTCAATATATGTGATGAAATTGAGGAGAGAAGATGTTATTTAAAATATTTTTTTTTATTCATTTTAAAAACAGATTTATTTTCTTTTAAATATAAAATTATTAACACACAAAAATAAGGATGTTCACGGGTTGGATTAATTAAAATCATTATCAACCTACTAAAAAATATCTAGTTAGTTAATTCAGTTTCTATATTTTTTATATTAAAATCAATTTAATCTAATTCATTTTAATTTTTTACCGTCTTATGTTACAAGAATTAATTAGTAATTTTAGAAATATATCAATTAAAAAAATAAAAACAAATCTATAATATCTATCAAATCAATCCCAAACTTTCATAACCAATCCTCTCAAATCCCTTCAAATCTTATCATCCATCCATTAATCCAAACAACTCTCTCATCCACACACAATCTACTCAAATCCCTTCAAATCTATCCTCTCAAATTCACTCTCCCAACCAAACAAAAGCCTAAGAGTAATTCAAAACCACAACACATTATGGATTCTAGAATCCGAAAGCAATTCAAATCTTATTTTACCTTATAGATTGTGAAATACGGAAGCCATTCAAATCTCATTTTGCCTTTTGTATTGTAGAATTCAGACACCTATAAATTTGCAAAAAAAAAAACAAATACACACCTATGCACAGTCACCCACTGTCGAACACACTATCACAATATCTTCAATTTCAACTTCTATATTAAATCCGTGATCTATAACTGCAACAGAGTGAAGGAAAAAAAAAAAATAGAAGCTGCAACTAAAGAAGATAGTTTTAGATTCTAAATTTAAAATCAGGGACAATAGTACGGAGGTGCAGGATAGTATCATAAAGGTGCATCAAGAAGCTCTCACCATTTTGCTTAAATGGATAATCTTTGGACAAATGTTGTTCACACCTCACACTTTTGGCGAAATTGGGTTTAAATATACTTTTGATTCTTATAGTTTCTTGAATGTAATTTTTGTCATTATAAAAACTTATTTGCACATTTAAATCTCTAGTTTTTTAAAATTAATTAATTCTAGTTCACCATTAATATACAATCTAATTATTAATAGAAAATATTAACTAGTTCCTCAGTTATACTCTCACAATTATTTATTTACGTAAATAAATTAATAAATTATTCTATTATTTATTAATAATTTCTCAAATTATAGAGACTTTAATTTTTTTCTAAATTCTACACAAATTTTCATTCTTTGTTAGAAACATTAATTGACATTCACTTTTACAATTTGTGTATACATTTTTAAGTTTTAAAAATATTTCACTTATTCTCAAATAATAAGTTTTGGTAAGAGAAATCAATAAAATAATGACAAAAGATATAAAAGGTAGGAAGTGTAAGTATAATCTAAAAAATCTATAATTTCCTTTAAGAAAATTTAACATATGCCGTCTCGTAAGAATGCGTTAACATTTATTGTAAAAAAAATCAATCCATAAAGAATTACATCTTTTATTAAAACTATATTTGGATATTCAAAAAAGTATAACGAGTACAAGATGGGTTAAGCCTAGTTTTAGAAATCTAAAATATTCTGAAAACTCTCTTTTAGAAACTCATCGAAGTTAAATGCAATATTAAGAAGTGATTCCTAGATTGTCTGTGACTTCTAGATTGTCTCTTAGTGACTTAGTTTTTTATCAAATGATAAAACACACAGAGAAGATGAGGTTTTGTGAAATAATTAAATTTAATAAAATAAAATAAAAAAAATAATCGAATTATATTACTCTCTTGATTAGATTGCAGTCCGCTTATCACAGGATACAGAAATTCATGCTTAACTTATTGAACCCTACTTCCAATCCGAATTAATTAACTAAGCAAAAATTAACACAAGTCTTCCTTATGCAAATTAAGCATTCACGTCCATCCCAACAACCTGTGACACACTCCATTAAGCATGAACAGAAACACGAATTTCATATTAACCGAAATTAAGTGCATCAACCAGTAAAAGCATTTAAGCACATAAACAAAATGATGAAGAGTTAAGAGACGAAGAGAGCAAAAACAACACAACAACAACTTCAAAGCTTCATCTCAATTTGAATCAAAAGGATAACCTTATAAATTAACCTTCTATTAAATTTAAATGAAGCAAACAAAGATTAAAAGCAAAACGGAATTGAAACAGGAACAAAATTGAATTGAAACAAAGAGAGAGAATAATGAGCTGAAGTGAATTCCAAAAGCAAAGAACAATGAGTTGCCTGTGTTTGTGCTTCACCTCGTTTAATAGGCGACTAGACCTAGGTCAGCCCTTAACACTAAACCTAATGGGCCCACATTTTTTCAATTCTGGTCGAACGAATAAAAACTTAAAATAAAAACGGATAATGTGGCAGCTCCTCTTCAATTCCAGAATTAATTTTTAAGTCCAATAAAATTCCAAAGCTACCCTGACAATAATAATAATAATAAAATTAGCTCAGAAAATCCAAATTAAATAAAATTACGAATTTCTGGTAAATAAAGTTCAAACAGTAAAATTGAGAAAATAATAAACAATTAAGCACAAATCACTTCTCAAAATAAATAAAAAGACAAATAAATAAGAAAAAATAATGACTCATTAAAAACCAATTTTCAAAAAGAAAAAAAAAACGATTTCCTTTAAAAGTAATTTAGCCTTTACATTCACTTTCCCCATTTTTTTTAGAAAAAGAAAAAAGAGTATAAAAATTGGAATTGTGATATTTTTTATTTTAAATAAAATCATTCTTTCAGTAGATAAATAAAAGTAAAATTAAATATTTGAATTCCTGCCTCTATAATGTTACAGTAATGAACTATCTAAAACAGTGTAAAAGGTTGTTCCCTTGAAGATAATTAGTGTCCTACTTTAAATAAATAGACTTCAGAAATACTCTCTAAAACATGAACTATTGACGCATAAAATACGACTGCGCCGAAGCAAAATTAGCAAAGCCCATGAGTTCAGCATTGGGGCTCAAAACAAAAACTATATGTCTGGGCCGAAACAAAAAACATATGGATTCCGCTGGAAATGATTATTATAGGGTCGCTATCTTAAAAGGTGAAATAATAGAGAGTAGATTTTATATGGTAGTGTACCCAAATGAGCCAATTGCGAAACACATTCCCTCACAAAGATACGTCTGAATTGACAATGACCCCCATTAACCATCATCATCATTTCATCATACATATCAATTCTAAAGTAGCTATAGGTGTAGCCAGCCATATATAATCTTTCACACTTGTAGCAAGATTGAGTACCTTATAGTGTGTCATAACTTTATGCCCTACTTAATAAATTCCAATCACCTTATCAAGAAAAATGGTGCCACCCTCTAACTAATTCAAATCATTCTAAGTCAACAACAACGGCTAACTTACTAATCACTGTCTCAACATCTTCATTCTACTCTCAAAATCATCTTCTTTCACCCTAATACATGTTTCATCATAAATTAATTTAGGTACATGTTTGCATTTCCTCAAAAGTAATCTAGCATTAGTTATGCCAAAATTGATTTTGCTCAACTTAAGGACAAAAATATCATTTATTTCATTAAATTTTATTTTCTCACGTGGGTGTCAAGTTGTAACTTTAACATACTGCTTTTATCAATCTAAAATATAATCTATACATAAAAAATATTATAAATTTAATTATAGGGTATTTATCGAATTTAGTTATATTAAAATAAATATTTATCTCGCGCGTTGAAAAGTATAAAAATATAATAATAAATAATATCAATTGTGTGTACTACTAATATATTGAATTGTAAATATTTGATATAATTTAAAGCAACTTGTAAGGGTAGCTAAAATAGCGACTTCAAAATCCTTGAAGGCTGCTTCACCTGTTTTTTGGTTAAACCAAAATCTTATATTTGTAGACCATTCTAATATTAATATTTTTTTTACTGAAATTAAGAGTCTGTAAATATCTAGAAATAGAGTCTGTTTTCATTTTAAAAAAATACCCTTACATATTTAAGAAATTCACGTAGCATTTTTCTGATTATAGGCACGTTTAACGATTGACCAACCGTTAAGAAGATGAGCTACGCGTCAATATGCGAGATTTCTGTGTCACTCGTGCAACACCTTGATGCAAGGAATGTCGGAAAGTGTTCCACTTTCCCTTTCTCCTTTTCTTTCCAACTTTTTGACTTTGCCTTTTTAATTATTTGATGGCCACAAAAGTAAAACAAATAACAATTAAGAAGGAGAATGCAAAACCACCAAGAAATCAAATTTTAACACTAATTCGCCTCATCACATATATTCACGTACATGTAAACACATTTTTGATTTCCCATTGGATGGACAAGCTTGATTAGAACACAATCAAACTTGGTGCATTAATTGAAGAAATTCTGATAACTGAATCCAGCATTAAGATATGACTTACATTAGACACCAACAAACATTCCTCCATGTCCAACTCTTTTTCAACATTCCCTTATTGATCTCGCTTTTAATCTATTGTCTCACGCTTTTAATTTGTTATAGAATTTTATTTGTCATCTAATGCTTTTATGATCTCTAAAGTCGTACGAAAGATTTTGTTTTCGGCAGCTAATTAGAGATTAGACAAACTCTCGCTAAAACTATTTCACTTTTTAGTCGTTATTGTTGTTTGGGTATAAAGTGATACTTTCAAAAAAATTACAAGAATAAACTAATCCTGGTCTAAACACTAAAATGTTGTTCATACTCAACAAGTAAATTAAAATTTATTCTCTTGGAGATAGGTTAACCTAATTGGGTTAAATAACTATATTATTTACACACTGCATTTACTTTACACGTCATTTCGATCGCACCGGTCTAATCTCTGATGTTGCCTAATATTTTACGTATTGTGAATAAGTTAAAAATGAATATAAATATAAAATTAAAATTAATTATTGTAAAAGTTGATAGATTTATTAGAGACAAAAATTTATAGTTAGAATATATATATTGTAAGAAAAAGAGGAAAAGGAAAGGCATGGAACAGAGTTATGACTATTCCACGTGTTTGCTGAAGATGGTGCTGACAAATCCTCATGATTGCCACGTAGACATGGGAGATAATTATAAAAGGTAATAAATTTGGAAGACAAAATGAGTTTGGGTGCAGAGAAACGCCATATGCATTTCACATGCTTCCCTAGCCTCTTTGTCTTCCCCTTCCTCGTTTTATCATCATCATCTAACATTTCAAATTTAAACCACCATTCACTTCCATCAACAAATAAATTAATAAACAAACAAAATTCTCAGAGCAAAGAGATAGAAAGAAACTAATAAGTAAGAAAAACAAAACTATTCTGATTCACAACATGTGAGGGTCATCGAAGGAGCTGATTTTGTGGGCCCAAGGGGCAGCACAAGTCAGACCTGCATTGGTAACCGTACAACGTACACGTGGTTGACACAGTATTAATGTTTCAAATTGAGTTTAAGAACAATCCTGCATGCATCCATCGTATTCTTCGATCATATACTATACTGTCTTCGTAGAGTTTCAGTGTCGTATGTATTGGTGCCGTGCACAAGATCAAGATCAACGGTTCGGGTGCAGTGGGGACTCCTATAATAAGCTCACATTTCCAACACCCCTTCGTTTAAGAATTACCCTAATAATTCTTTCAAATAATTAGTTCTAAATGCGTAACATTACTTTTTTTTTTAAATTATATTAATGAAAGAAAGGTGAATGGGCACTGGCCACAAGTGATTTTTGCGTGCTATTAGTGTGTACCCTCTTTGAAGGTGCAAGCTGGGATTGCTGGGCCTTCACTTCACCAACCGCAATATCAACCAAAGATTTTTCTTTTTTTTTCAATCTTTGAATATTTATGACCCCTTGCTTATGTTTTATGGCTATATTTTGCTTTAAGAAACATAGGTATATATTTATTTGATTTAAACAGTACACTATAATTACCTGGATTTATGTTGGTGAATAAATGAGTTAATATATAGAGTGAGGAACTAAGGAGAAGGCATGATGGTGTGTGTGAGAGTAAAAGGGGGGGACCAAGCATTGTGATATACGCTAGCTGGGTGAAATGAAAGCTGGTGAATGCTTTTGTTCATTAAATTGAAGTAGCCCACAGCTAAACAAATCAGAGAAAGTGTGTCGCATAGCATGCAAGTTGGAGAGATTGGCAAGTCTTTCTTTAGTAAATTTACTAAAAGCCTGCAACATTACCACTCACTTGTCCTTGACCTAACAAGTGGCTTCGCTTCCATGTCGACTCCAACAAAACCATTTCATTTTCTCTGACAAACGTCTATTGCTATATGGCTAATAAATACCAAGAGGTCTCGTTATCAATACTTCGTATACTGCCCATAACCACCCTTTCTAATTTTCTTCATTGCATTGCCCCTTTTTCTAATTACTAGTCAATGTCACACCATATTTTATTTTCACAAATAAGTCACCTACAATTTTACATTACAATACATTATCTTATATGGAACCAAGTAAACGTAAAATTCCTTGCTCTTGTGTATTGTAGTTCATAGCAATCCACATACTGTCACGGTACTACAAATAAAACAGCACAAAGTTCAAATTCAACACTGCGCTCTGCTCATCATCTTGTGACTCTGCCTTGTTCAATACTGTGGCAAATTGTAGCAGTGCCAAATGTAGCCTTTGTATTTTTTTTATTTTTTTTTTGACATTGTTGCTTAACCTAAGTCTCTGATGGCTTACAAGTTACGACTATCTTCTCCTCAAAGTGACATGTACTGTGCTAGCTGTTAATTGACCGACAATAAGTGGTTGCTTTCCTTCATATACTGTATCTTTTGTTGTTACTTTCCCAAATTTCAAATACTCATTATTGCTCCCGCAAACGGAACCCAACAAGAAAGATAAAGCTGGTTCTCAAATTAAACCAAATTAGTGATAGCTAACTCAAGATAATTAATCTTTTCATATGCTTTTGGGCTGAGTAAGAACGTTTTCCAGCAATCAAATTAAACTGAAGAACCATTCCGTGAACTTCACACAAAACTATCACGTGGTATATGGTATATTTTTGTTGAGCAATATTATTAATACAATGCATTACACTCTTGACGTAAATCTATATTACGGGACAGAGGGGTGTGAATGTAGTTACCAAAAAGGTTGTCACCAAATTAATACATAACCTACATGGTCAGGGTTCTTTTACTGCTCTGTAAACCTGGTGGACAAAATGTAATAATTGCCCCAACCTGGTAAATTTAAAGTAAGTTGTAAATATATTTAAATGCCATGTGAAATAAGATACCAAGAATCTTTGACAAGTGAAAATGGCAACAATAATATTGCATTGAATACCTAAATAAGCAGAGTATTTAAAATTGCGATGAGGTGTTGTAATGATGAGGCAATAATTTGAAAGAGGTCCTTTTCCCCAACCATGACTGAAGCTAATTAATAGAAGGGAGCGACACACATGTAGTATGTAGGAGTAGGAGGGCAATAGTAATATGATGAGTGGGTGACATGCTTTCAACAACATAATACAGTGTCTCTAATCTATTCCTACCTATGTATCTGCCTCCATCACTCATATTTAAACCTTGTTCCTCCTTCTCACCACACCCTTCCAGTTTTCCTTCTTCTTCTTTATTCAATCTTTTTATTCATATCTATAAAGTGCATACCAGTTTAGCCGACAGCCATCAATCACAATGAAAACAAACCATAATCTTAAACCTATTTAATTTACAACTTCTACATTTTTATCAGATAAGATTTTGCGGGTTTGGTTTTAAAAACTAAAATCATGTCCAGACACGCAAATCTTGTTCATCATCTAGTTAAAAATGTAATATATAATGTAATACGATAGAGAAAATAATTAAAATATGAAATATGTTAGTAAGATGTTTGAAAAAACAAAAGTCTAAATATTATTATTCTTTGAAAAACTAGTCTTGCAATTATAGATGTGATAGTTTATTCCTTATGTCGACGTAAAAGAAATAAAAACAAATTCATATGACTTACAAGTTGGAAGATCATATTACTTTTCAAAATATGTACACGTATGATATGTTTATAAATAATATTAAAAGGCGTGTAATTTTTATTTAAAAAATTAAGAAAAATGTGTCGTTTAGTAACCATTTCTTGTACTCTCACTTAATTTTTAATAACTAACGATTTCAGCTGTTTTTTCTTCCATGATAATGAGCTTTCTTCTAAACTTTTTAAATAATATTATTGCTGTGATATTATATCATAAGATTTTGTAAAATACTACTAACACACAGTTTAACAATAGCATATAAAAATTATGAAGACTAATAATCGCAAAATATTGTTAATTTGAGAAACTGTCACCAATAGGTGTCATATTTTTTATAATTTTGGTGTTATTCTCTAATCAGTAATTTTATCTCAATTATCAATGTTATCTTTATTATGTTAATTATTAAGGTACATTTTTAATTAAAATTAAAAAAATCTAAGTTTAGTCTTATATACATTTATGTCTTCTTTATTGCTACACCAGAAAATATTTTGTTACACGATAATGAATATTATAGTAGTTGCTCTGGTGAAGGATTCAATACGAGACATTTGTAAAACGTGAAACAAGCCTATAGAGTCATTAGTTTGCCCAAAAAATGTACAATACTGAATAATTTTTGTTTTTGCCATATTTTGTCGTAATTTTACTTTTTGTCGTATGTGTTATACTAATTACTATATGTTCGTGTCTATTAAGATATCTAATAACGTAGTCTCATTCGATGCTATATATGGAATGTAGTTGAATAAAATTTGGTATCATTTCTAACTCTTTATTTGTAGAGTTTATATCATTTAACTAATTTCAGCAAATATTATAAAAAAAAACTCCTAAAAATGTAAAGAAAAATATTACAACTTTCTTCACTGTCACTCCTATGAATTTCTATTTGAACATAATCAAAATAATTTATAAAAAACATATAAAATTTAATAAGATAAGGGTTACCATACATATACTTTAAACGGCTATACACTCCCTAATAACTGTTAAACATTCATTATATTATTAACTCCATAGTAAATGAATATATAAAAAGTAGTTATTCGTAAAGATTTGGATGCATGGTGAAGCATATAAAGCGATAAAGTTGTAACTAAGTTATACTTTAAGAAAATAAAACAGGTAACAGTGCACTAGGCGCTTTATCAGAAAAGCCTTCAAAAATGAACTTTGAGGTAATTAATAACTATTTGGAATCTCCCCAGAATTTAAACTTTTATATAAAAGCCAGAAAGATAGAAAGGAGTTTTAAAAAATAAAAAGGCGAAAAGGGCAATTCATGTGTATCCACGTATTTCGTTTCAAAAAATTGTTTGATTTTACACTACATGCCAACTTATTTCAAATACATTATTATTAGAATAATTGAACATTAAAACACATTAATATTTTCGAGGAAACTGTGTTTTTGGAGCCATTTGTAAGTATCACTTTAAGATTCCTTTGAAATATTGGCACAAATTTTTTTATACATAAAAAAACAATGATAATGATTTTATATAAATTGTAAAAATATGTATAAACAACGTGTACAGAAACAAGAGTTTATTTAACTCCTATATGTTTTCTTCTTTTCTATCTCATCTCATATTATATTTCAGATTTCTTATCTTTGTCTCTCTCATTTTTTTTCTATCTCTCTTGTTATTAAAATGGATACATATTTTTTAAAAAAAGTATATAATATCGTCTGGTAATAAATTTTAAGGTGTTTCTATGTTTTTCTAAATGTTTCTTTATAAAAAAATATTTATTATTGAAAGTGAAGAACACTACAATTGTTTCTAAAGATTGAATTAAGGGTATATAAAGTTAAATAGTTAGTTACTAAAGTAATTGAATGTGAATTCAAATTAGATAAAACATTTGCTTACTAATTTTAGAAATTAATTCGATGACTAGATTAGAGACTTATTAAATAAAAAATATATCATGAATTAAAAATGAAACATCCTTGATTTTTAAAATAGTTTTCAAATCAGTTTATATGATAGTTAACTTTGTTCTCAAATTAAAAATGCCTGTCTTTCTTTGACAAAATTTAAATGTTCTTATGTTTTAAAACTTTAAACATATTATCTAAATATAGAAATAGTTCTCTTGATTAAAAGGGTTACCATAAATTGTAAAAACAAAGTCTATTTTATCATGTTATGTAGTCTTGATTTTCGTCTTTTTTTTCAGAACAGTTTATGTAATTTTGGTTTCACCAATATGTGGTTAATTATTATAATGTTTTAGTTATTAATTAAATTTGTTAATTTTAATATTATAATTTCATTTTTATATTTGACCGTTGAAAAATTATTTAGCTTTGTCCTTATTCGAGAAAGTATCCTCATTTTATATTAAAGTTTACCAAATTTGTTCTTTATTAATACATTTTGGTTTTAATTTCTTTAAGTATTGTGGTCTTTTTCCTTTTATGTTTTAAAAAACCCACCTTACCTTGTTAGCATATATTCATTACATATTAACATCACAGTTGTAACACCCCAAAATAACATGCATAAAACTAAACATTCTACTAATCATCATTAAAATTCATCAACATACAATAATCCTTTAAACTAAAGTATTTAAAAATTCTACCTTCAGAAATCTACTAAAACATAATTACAAATTATCTCTAAATTAATTTTTCAAATTTAGCTTATGCCTAAAAGCACCAGTCATTCCAAATGATCCTCCACAGATCCATCTGCAACACCATCTGCTCCCGTGCCAAAAACACGATCATTGCAAACAGATATCAAAACACAAGTACAACAAAACAAAGGGTAAGCTAACCAAAATTTTAATAATACTTGAGTATTTCAATTCAAACACAAATATTAACAC
>Ga0209489_107902_pt1 | contig 15233 bp, 6 predicted proteins | sample SiratrowhiteBW_FD_187527 | JGI IMG/M metagenome (GOLD analysis project Ga0209489, IMG submission 187527) | Root nodule microbial communities of legume samples collected from California, USA - Siratro white BW (SPAdes) (version 2) | ecosystem: Host-associated > Plants > Roots > Nodule | place: USA... | reverse complement strand
TTATATATATATATATATATATATATATATATATATATATATTAAAAAAAAATGTCACACTATTCCTTTAATAGGGGTTGGAAAAAACTCAACATAAAATTGAATCTTTTGGTGGTGTATAAACCAACTTTGTCTTATATAAATATATATGTGTTATTTTGGATTGAAAGTAAGATTCTTCAAATTTGTAGGAAGTAAAATTTTTACTACCTTGTCGGTGAATGAATGCATTTTGAAAGATGAGCTCAAACTCATTGGGGTTGCAAGGGTTGACTCTGTATTATGTGAAAACTATCATCAACAACTTTGGACGACATAAGCTTACTCGAGATATCATAGTTATATTTAACATTAGAAGAACTCTCACAGTAAAAAAGAAATATCAAATGTGCATCTAAAATACAAGTATAAAAGAATAATAAATTATCTTCAAACCCTTTTGAGTCATGACACAGATTGTCAATTGTTACATGATTTCCTCTTAAGTGTTGTCTTCAAAAACATTAACATTAGTTGCAAATGATTAAAGACCAAACAACCAACAATATTTTGAGAAATATTCTCGAATGTTATAGTTAACCCACTTATATATTGTCCCGAAAAGATAACATCTTTTTCTTCATGTTTGTTTTTCATTTTACATTACGAGTCTTGTTTATCTTGATGTTTTGATGAAATGCCTTTATTATCAGTTCACCGGAGACAAAATACGTAATTTCGTCAGAGCTAGTATTTGAACTTAATAGATCTTTTGGCTATCTTAACCCTAAAAGTCTTGCTCGACGAGCTCAAAAACTTTTCGAAAATTGAATTACTACTAATATTTACACCAAAACCAAAATTGACCTAGAATGTGCGTTGTGAATAATCATCCAAAGCAATTAGAATTGTGGAGCTTGGGTTGATGCTATGTTATTTATAGGTTTCAACGCACTAGAAATTGATAAAACATCACGAAATCATAGTCGTTAGATAAACTCTTATCAAATGACTTTTTCTTTTAAGGAAATGAATCTTCATCTTTTCAACTATATTGTTTTGACATAACATTTAATGTGTGCCATATTCCTTGACAAAACAATCTTTGTACAAATTGGAGTCTTTAGTGTGATTATTAGCATTTACATGACTTACTTGGAAACTATAATTGACACATAAGTTGTTTGAGTCCAGAGGATCAGAACACTGTCAAATCTTGAGAATATGAGTTGGTTAAATTTGAATTCATTCAAATTTTGATAAGATAAGATATGTCGAGAAGAAAAATCGATTAAATTTTGATTAATTCAACTTTTGAGAAGATAAGTCAGGTAGATAGTGAGTAAACATGTTTGTAAATTTCAAATTAAGTTCAATGGAGACAAATTGATTAAATTTCAAATAGATAAATTGGTTAAATGAAATGATTTATATGAAAGTAAGAATATTATAGTAATTAATCTATATTATCCTACTTAATACCTTTACTAATTTTATGCTTCACATAGATTTGGCAAGGTCTATGAACAAGGCCCATTATATATTACATAAATACAGAGGCAATTGCTTCCTGCACCCACTGATAAGAAAGAACAAAAGTCTTCCTTTGGATATATATAAAAGAGGTTTTGATTTTTGGTAAAAGTCTTCCTTTGAATATATATAAAAGAGGTTTTGATTTTTGGTAATGGTTGAGTTTGTTGTCGGTCGCTGGAGGTAGAACAACGTCGTTGTCTTTGTAGGTGGGTTCCATCCCATTTGCTCCCTTTGTTTTAGCAAGTCGTGAAATTTCATTTTTGTTTAATTTGGATTTGATTCAGAGTTGATTTGGGTTGGATTTTTGTGATAAATTTGGTTAGGTTTGTGTTTGGAGTTGTTGGAAGGTGACTTGTGACAGTTTACGGCAAATGACAACGGGCTGCTACGATCGAAAATGTAAATCAAATTGCATGTTTGTTGTATTTTTTTTTTTTTTACATTCTCGAAAGGTGATTTTAGAAATCTCTCATAATGACTTTTATGAAATACAATACAACACTTTCAAAAAGCCTTTTATGAAATACAAAAGTCTTTTATGGAATACAAAACTACTTTCAGAAATCTCTTTCCAAAATATAAAAAAATGCAAAAAAAAACCCTTTCTAAAATACATTTTCTTACTTTGATAATACTCTTTTCAAAATAAAATTGCCATCCTTCGTTGATTCCTGAAAAATCATTTTTAAAATGTATTTTTTAACTTTTATAAAGCTCTTTCTAGAATGTAATAATAAGATTTCAAAACATCCATTTCGAAACACATCCTACATCCCTCCTGAATTTCAGTCATGAGCGTAATTGAGATTATAAAATATTGGTGCAGAAGTATTTGATGGGGTGGAGGAAGCAATTGCCAAATATGGATCTTGATGCTTCATGTTATGTTAGTCTGAGAACTTTCTTAAATACTAAATAGACGTAATGGTTAGAGAACTACTGAATATACTCCAATTTCGAGAACATCAAAATAATCTATATCATTTAAAGTGTAGTAGTAGTAGTCAGAATTGAGTGTTCTTACTATTTGCTGTGTAAAATCCTAGGGTAAGAACATTGTGGGCAATTATTTCATATATTATACAAACTCTTCATGCACTTAGTAAATTATTAATATATTAATAATGTTTTTATTTTAAAATTTACTTATTAAATATTATTTTTTTCTCTTACACGCAATTGAATCAAACACCAGTGTAATTGAAAAGAAAATTATTAATGTTTCTCTCTCTCTGTCACATATATATTAACAAACTTTATTAGTAAATAATAAAAAAATAATCTTATACATATTAAAAATATTTCTATTTTTTTAAAATAACATTGAATTTGTTATCACAACTTATGTTTTAATAATAATGATTTTAACAATGTTTTTTCGTTGATATTGTAAATGACAGACAGACACGTGACTACTCTCTAGTGTTCTACCTTTCATCTTTTGCGTAAAAGTAACCTACCGAAGCTAACCCTATTCTGTTGTAAATGGTGGTGCTGAACGAAGAGAACCTGAATTCCGAAGGAGCGAACCGAGCCACTGAACCATATTTTCTCTTTTATTCTTAGTAATCATTGCCTTTCTCCGATACATTATTATTATTATCTTAAAATTCTCCCTGGTTTCGTTTCGGTTTCTTCCAAATCAGATCAAGATCCACAGCCTTTCACATCTCGGTACGATATTTTTATTCGCTTTTTCTGATATCTGTGTAAAGAAAATTGTTAATTTTTTTTTTGTCTATTTTCGGAATCTTAGTTTAAAATTTTGAAAGCAATAGATTCATTTTGTGTGCGATTCATTAATTTGTTCGCAGTACCTGATAATTCATCATGTTTTTGTGCTCACAGTTTTCTTTGAATCTAGTTATTTTGGGAATAGAGTAAATTAGTGATGTCAAAACACTGTCTTACGCTGAACTATGATTTTTTAGCCGAATATTTTAAACTTGCACAAATAGAAAAGTCAATTCTAATAACAATCTTGCTCTTCCTTGCATCGTTTATGTATTGTGCAGATAAAAATTATTTAGGATATTCAATGTGAGAATGAAATGTGAGAATGAAATTGAGTTAGCTTTGTTGAATTTCTTCATTTGGATTTGATGAATAATTTTATGTTATGTTTATATAAAAGGGAAATGGAATGAAACCCCATAAACAAATGCATGATTGTGGTCTGATTCTGATTTGCCTTTTTTTTTTTTTTTTTTTTTTTTTTTTTTTTTTTTTTTTTTTCTGACAGTGATCCTTGCAATACTATATATTTCATTGCAAACAAGCACTGAAGCAACTGTGATGGGTATAATCAGGGGTTGCTTCACTTTCATTGCAGGCACGGTGTTTGGGATCTACCTGTCTCAGAGTTATAAAGTTCCTGATGTCAAGAAGGAAGCTGACACTGCCTTGATACAGGCTAAGCAAGTTGAAGAAAAATATCGCAAGTCTAAGTAACAAAAAGGACAATAATGATGATTAAAACCCACGCAGGAATCAGGCTTTCTTTTGTATTTTGGCTGCTATATCTTCTCTATTAACTAGAGAGTGACTACTTGGAAAACACAAATTAGTGGAAATGTTTACACAGGTTTAACGTGAGTTATACTCACATTCTTGAACATTGGATAAATTCAAGGATCTGATTGGGCTTTGTTATTTCGGGATACTATACTTTTGTTTAATTAAATATATATGTCTAATGATAGTGTAGAAAAGTTAAGCTACTTGTTTGCAATCCTCTTTCAAATCAGTATTAGTGTTATTATTATGATAGAGAAGCATGAGTATTTGAATATATATATATATATATAAGGTTTTGTTTGGTTGGAGGAATAGATATGAAAAGATTTAAAGTAGGATTGTTTGAATTAATAAATAGATGATAGGAAATTGGTTATGAAAGTTTGAGAATAATTTTATAGATGTTATAGATTTGTTTTAATTTTTTTAATTAATATATTTCTGAAATTACTAATTGACCCTTATGTACAAAAAAAATCTTAAATCCACTTGAAGGGATATTTTATAATTTCTAAAATTATGATTTAACTTATGAATGTATTTTGTAATTTTTACCTCATTTATGAGAGTTATTTCGTAATTTCAAGTTAATTTCTTCAACTATTTTCACATCATTGATGGAATATACCATCCTACAAATCTCTTGTCTTCCATTCTCTCAAATTAGATCAACCAAAAAGAATCTTCATCCTTTCAAATTCATTTTCTTATAATAAATCTACCCAAATTGCCAAACAAACTCTAAGAAAGTTATTATGATAACACGAGATCTTTGAATAAGTTTATATTCACGAGTTCGTATTCAATCTTTGTCAATTTCTTTATATATTCAATCTTTGTCAATTTCTTTATATATGTTCAAAGTTCGGTTTGAGTAAGAATAAAGTAATAGATATACAGATAAATGTTTTGTTTCTTGTTTTAAATTACTTTTTTTATATGGGCATTGTATTAGCTATTTTTTTATCTTTTTAATCATCCATCAATAGCAATTTATTTTCTTTTATGAATATCTCCAAATTAAATTTAAAAAATAATAAAAATAATTTTATATCGTAATTTAAGTTTTTCTATCATAAACTTATTATTTTATTTTATTAAACAATATGTATTATGATTTTATCATAGTATAATTTATATATTACAAATATTTATCTTTTATAAATTTTAGTTGCAAAAAAATATATATATTTATCATCCCTATGTACAAAAATATTAGTTTATATCAAATCACGCTTTTTTTGAAAAAAAAAAAATTGTCAATATGGGCTTTTGAAAAAAACTGTGATCGGCCCCATACATAAGAGTGGTTGTAATACGGTTTGAAAATGTGAGTGTAGAAAATAGATAATAATTTATGTATATCAAATTATATATTATATTTTTCAAAAATTTGATCATTTCATATAAAAGGGTGTTTGTGTTAGAAATTGGTTAAACTTTTAGTAATAATAAAAAGTCAATAATATGTAATTTGGTTTGATTTAATTTAAAATGTAATGTCAAATTTGGATTTATTGTTTTTTCAACTTTATCTTTATATCAATTTTAATTTTATTTAATTTGACAAGGAACAAAATAAACTTGGACAATTAGTAGCTAACTCTGAAAAAAAAAGTGACTTAAACTGATTAAGTTATCATCAACTTTTTGGAAATAACATTTATATAATTTACGTAATAATAAAAACGCACACATGATAAATACATGACAAATCTCTTATAAATAGTGTTTATTAATTAGCGGTAGAAATGTTAAATAGTGTTTATTAATTAGCGGTAGAAATGTTGTAACTACCCAATTTAACCTTATTAAAATTATCACATATTATTATATTATTATAAGAGTTGAGTCAAGAGTTAATTTAGTATAATAGGATTTTATAGGACAATAACAAATTAACAAATAGCATAATTTTATTATTTTTTAGAACACTAACAAAACAATAAATTAAATTTAGGTATGGAAAAATAAGTTAGTGTCTGACTTCACTTTCATTTCTTCTTTAAAAGAAAAATTCATCTTATTTCCTGTCTTAATACTCAATAAATATGAAACTTTTATCTTATTATTATTAACAAAGCGTAATTTCATTTCTTCTTGATTTACTTGATTTACACGTTCAAGATAATAAATAAATAATAAAAAATAATAATAAAAAGAATGGGTCAATAGACTCTTATGTTCTCACTTCCTAACTCCACGTATTTGTTTAAAAAGTTATATATATAAATATTTGTAAATAATAATTTTGAAACCGCTCAGATAACAACACACGTTCTCCACTTGAATAAAAATAAAATTAATAATAAATAATGGATTGTTATCGTTGAAAAATGGTTTAAGTCTCATTTCTGGTTAGATTCATTATGATATTAATATTTTTTAAAATAATTTGAATGAGTCAAAGAGTGGTAACCTACCTGAACTGAACTACTAATATTTAAAAAAAAATATTAATTAAAATAATGTGAAAAAAGAAAATGATATATTAGTCAAAGGAAGAAAAAAAGAAAAAAAAGGATACAGATCATTTTGGTGGATTGATAAAAAGAGAACGAGAGAGAATAGGGAAAAAAGAAAAAAAAAATAAGAAAGCACACTGAGAAATAAAAGACTAGGCACCAAGTATGTTTTTGTTTTCCTTTTTGCTTGTATATTCATTTATGACATAAAATAAAAAAGCACCCACAATTATTCCTATTTCATCAACATGCATATCCATGAACGCATAATTCCACAATGTTTTTGCATTGTATTTTTGTCCTGCATCTCCACTGTACATCCCACCATGAATCTCCATCACCTTTCTATTCCATTCCAATAATCATCAACCAAACTACCTTCTACGCCATGTTAACCCCACTTCCTAAATACACAAACCAAATATCATTCAAATAAAAATAATAAAATATTTTCTTTGTTTATTTGCTTTGTATTTATAGGCATTTTTATAAATATACTTGCTCGTTTTTATTATTTGATGGGATTGTTATCTTAATTGGGAAAAATAATACTTTAGAAAAAAGCCATACTTATTTCTATCAATTTGATTAAAGGTATCATCTTAGGACGGGCGTTGCGGGGTGCTAGTACCTTCCCGGCACGTAACCGACTCCCGAATCTTAGAATCTGGTTCGTAGACATTTTTTTATTTTTTTGGTTTTTCTATGGTTTTCCATAATAAACTGTAGTGGCGACTCCAAATTTCTATTTAATTATTTAAATATTTTTAAAACAAAATTTTGATAGCCCCATCGTGATCCCGATTGCGACACTCCTTCAAAAGAAAAGTTTATCCTACTTCTTGTCTTAATACTCAATAAATATGAAACTTTTATCTTATTATTATTTTCATGTTACATATTAATTAAGTATTTTTAAAAATAAATTATATTATAAAAAATTCAATATAGAAGCATAATTTTATTATTTTTTAGAGCACTAACAAAACAATAAATTAAATTTAGGTATGGCAAAATAAGTTGGTGTGGATTTCACTTTCATTTCTTCTTCGAAAGAAAAAATTATCCTATTTCTTATCTTAATACTCAATAAATATGAAACTTTTATCTTATTATTATTTTCATGTTACATATTAAATAAATATTTTTAAAAATAAATTATATTATAAAAAATTCAATATAGAAACATAATTTATTATTTTTTAAAACACTAACAAAACAATAAATTAAATTTAGGTATGGCAAAATAAGTTGGTATGGATTTCACTTTCCTTTCTTGTTGGAAAGAAAAAATTATCCTATTTCTTATCCTAATACTCAATAAATATGAAACTTTTATCTTATTATTATTTTCATGTTACATATTAATTAAATTTTTTAAAAATAAATTATATTATAAAAAATTTAATATAAAAATATATTTCTTTTTTAATATCAAATATCAGAAAATATCATAATTATATAAATCTCACGTTATAGTAAGAAAAAATAATTACATAAAGATCAAATAATTATATAAAAAAGTTAAATATATATCTTAAAAATAATAAAAAAATAAGGATAATAGAAAAGCTAATACAAATATTTTAGATTATTTATTAATTTAAAATTATTTTAATAAATTAAAATGGTCACAGGTATAAGAATAAAAACGAGTAAGAGACGAAAGAAAAGTATAGGAGTAAAATTGATATCTGCGTGCTCATTAATATATTTTTTTCCTCTATATTTTTTTAATTTTTTTTTCCTAGAGTGAGAATTAAATTGTATCATTTAATTATTTTTAAAAATTAATTAATTTTGGTGTCTTAAATTGTCATTTTCTAAGACATCTAATTGCTTAGCTGGATGAAGTAATAATTTTTTTATTTGAGGAATTTGGAATTTTTGAAAGTAAAATGAACTGTTCGAGTAAGCAAATTTAGAAAAATAAAATATTTAATAGAACATTTTAAATAATTATGATAGTAGAATTTATAATTCACTCAAGAAAAATAGAAATTTGTATTTAAGAATTTGATTTCTTATATCACAAACTAAAATATGATTATTACAAGGTCGTAAATAACTAAAGGAATGAACTTATCAAATAACTATAAAGTGGTAAAAGCTAATTAACTTAAGAAAATGGATTATAGTGAGAATGAGAAAGCTAAAATGAGAGAAATGATAACCCTAAAAAGACGAGCGAAGAAGAATAATCAGAAAAGTTATTTATGACGAAGAAAACATTGACATCACTCATTGAAAAAAATAAATTAAAAAAAATAAAAACTAGATAAATGAAATCAGATAATAAAAAACAAGATAGCAAATTATTAATTAAACCTAAATCATATAATAATTAAAAAATGAACTTAATCTAAATTACTTAACAAGGTACAAATCCTTCGATAGAAAGAACATAGCAAGAAATAACAAGAGAGTGTTCTTTTAGAAAAAATAAAAGAGATGAAATAAAATATTTAATAGAACATTTTAAATAATTATGATAGTAGAATTTATAATTCACTTAAGAAAAATAGAAATTTGTATCTAGGAATTTGATTTCTTATATCACAAACTAAAATATGATTATTACAAAGTCATAAACAACTAAAGGAATGAACTTATTAAATAACTATAAAGTGGTGAAAGCTAATTAACTTAAGAAAAGAGATTATAGTGAGAATGGGAAAGCTAAAATGAGAGAAATGATAACCCTAAGAAGACGAGTGAAGAAGAATAATCAGAAAGGTTATTTATGACGAAGAAAACATTGACATCACTCATTGAAAAAAAATAAATTAAAAAAAATAAAAACTAGATAAATGAAATCAGATAATAAAAAACAAGATAACAAATTATTAATTAAACCTAAATCATATAATAATTACAAAATGAACTTAATCTAAATTACTTAACAAGGTACAAATCTTTCGATAGAAAGAACATAACAATAAATAACAAGAGAGTGTTCTTTTAGAAAAAATAAAAGAGATGAAATAAAATATTTAATAGAACATTTTAAATAATTATGATAGTAGAATTTATAATTCACTTAAAAAAAATAGAAATTTGTATCTAGGAATTTGATTTCTTATATCACAAACTAAAATATATTATTACAAGGTCGTAAACAACTAAAGGAATGAACTTATCAAATAACTATAAAGTGGTGAAAGCTAATTAACTTAAGAAAAAGGATTATAGTGAAAATGGGAAAGCTAAAATGAGAGAAATGATAATCCTAAGAAGACGAGTGAAGAAGAATAATCAGAAAGGTTATTTATGACGAAGAAAACATTGACATCATTCATTGAAAAAAAAATAAATTAAAAAAAAAACTAGATAACAAATTATTAATTAAACCTAAATCATATAATAATTAAAAAATGAACTTAATCTAAATGACTTAACAAGGTACAAATCCTTCGATAGAAAGAACATAGCAAGAAATAACAAAAAAGTGTTCTTTTAGAGAGAAAATAAAAGAGATGTAAAAGTGTTTCAAAAAGGACTGTAGGTTCTCATTATCTACAAAATAAAATAATTAATTGAGATTATTATAAAAGAAAAATCATAACTCATTTTTTTTATATTTATATAATTCTTTTAAAATTCTGAATAATTTATTTTTAAATTAAAAGTTTTTTTGACGAGTTTCCGATAATTAGGCTTTACTTGTCAATAAACCTTAATATGTTGTTTGGTTTTGTTAAACTATAGATTTATTTAAAAATTTGGATGCAGAATAGGTTTTCTTGATTTATTTGAAACATATCACCTGTGAATATCTTTTCATATTTAAGAAAATTCAAGAATTCTTCTATTTTAATAGGAAATAATTATTGTTTGAAATGTTCTTAAAATATTAGTATTATTACAGAATTAACAATGCCTGATATTAATATTGCCTGATATTATTTTCACAATAGAAAAGATAAATAGTTTTTTTAGAAAAAGCACAAAGTAACACAGCCACACCAGACACTTATAAGTTCACCTAAATATTTATTTTAAAAATTAAAAGACTCAATATTTATTTTAAAAAAGAAAAAAGGAATGGAAAAATTTGAAGGCTTGAACATTACAGAGCAACAAACAAGCACCAGAACAGAGATCTTCGGTCTTTCTTCTCTGTACAAGCGCAACTGCTGGAAGACAATTCTTTGAATTCAACTTCGAGCCTCCGAGCTAATTAACCATTAAAAATATCACTTCAGATAGGGCGAGGTTTTGCTCTTCCACGTTGGGCTGCTCGGAAAATAAGAACGGAAAGGGGCATGGTTGTTGACTACTGAGGAATTTTCTTACTCCGTTCAATTAACGTGCGCTCACCGCATTCCCGAAAAATTTACACGGAGTTCAAATTCTGGACAGATTTGAACTAATCCGATAGGCGATTCCGATTTCGGCCACTTTCGAGAGGAATTTTTCTTCCGTCTCGCTATTATTTTTGTTCACTATATTTAGCTTTCGAATCACGAGAAGATGCTGCGTCTGAAAGCGTTTCGGCCTACGAGTGACAAAATCGTTAAGATCCAATTGCATCCGACGCATCCATGGATGGTTACCGCCGATGATTCAGATCGAGTTTCGGTTTGGAACTGGGAGCACCGCCAGGTACAGAACTCTTGTTCAATTTATCGTTTCGGTTCAGCGTTTCCGCTTGCTGTGTGCTGTGTTTTAATGGAAACCTCGTTCAGGTGGTGTATGAGTTGAAAGCTGGTGGAGTGGACGAGCGGCGTTTGGTCGGCGCCAAGTTGGAGAAGCTGGCCGAAGGAGAAACAGGTTCAATTCTCTTTAAAATTTTATCAATGAATATACAGAGTTGTTCAGTTGTTCTGTTACATAGACCTGTGCATTTGCTTCTGATGGAGGTTTTGGAATTAAGTCTCGTGATCCGTAAATGTTAGTGTGTTATACTGGTCTTTAGTAACGATTGATGTCATAATTTGTTGATTTTGGCATTGATATTGTACTTGTCATTTGTTGTTTTTTGTTTTAAGGAATTAACCAAATATACATGGTTGCCAAATTGTTACGTTCTTAGTAGTGAAAAACTTCAATTAGGTAAATTTTCTGAGTCTGATTGCTATGATGCTTATAGTCTCCAGCCATGATACTGCTCGTGGTTAGTTTTACTGTAGTTTCCTGGTCTCTTAGTGAGAATTGCTTAAATTTCTGTTTATGTTAGCACTTAGCGTCTGGTTAGTTATGGTGATGTATTCGTGTGGTTGAATTTGTAGCTTAGCTATTTAACATTATTAGACTCTAGGAAATTTTAACAACTAACAAGTGAATTTCATTTTATGCAAAATGAAAACGAGCATGATAAACTGTTTCTGAACCATTATTAACTGTCCACATTTCTGTGAAGATCCGCTAACTGAATTTTCATGTTGTGTTTTTTGTTTGGTAGAGTCAAAAGGGAAGCCTACTGAAGCCATTCGGGGAGGAAGGTAACATGCATTTGCTTTGTGTTTGTATATCTTTTCTTGCTTTTATTTTATGTATCATTTACTTACCATGATCCTTTACTGCCTTAAAGTGTTAAGCAGGTGAATTTTTATGATGATGATGTACGCTTTTGGCAACTTTGGCATAATCGTTCTGCAGCTGCTGAGGCTCCAACAGCTGTCCACACTTCAGCTTTTAGCTCTCCTGCCCCATCAACAAAAGGGAGACATTTTCTTGTCATATGTTGTCTAAACAAAGCTATATTTTTGGACTTGGTGACAATGCGTGGCCGTGATGTGCCTAAGCAAGAGCTTGATAACAAGTCCCTTCTATGGTAAAATTTTATTACGCTATTCAATATTCTTCAACTTCCTCAGTCATTGATAGTCAGACACTCTATATATTAAGGCAATAATTTTAACCTCCTATCTGATAGATGGTGGTACATTGTGTTATGTGTATTCTGGATCATTCTTTTTCTAGTTCCTTCTGTGGCTGTGAAGTTGTCCTTGATATAATTTGATGCTCTTCAACTTGAGCATTAATTTTATGTTGTATCAAACTGTGCAAATACTTATTTGTTAGGAGCATTCTTTCCTGGCTAATGCCAGATCATGTCAACCTTATAGGTGCTCAATCAATCAAGAAAGGAAAATAGTTGCATTATGTAGGGTCCCTTAAATTAAATCATTTATAAAGCTATGGTAATTTATTTTAGGGTAAAATATTTTACTTATAAATTAAAATTTATTGCTCCCTAATTGGTCTCTAATGTGTGAGATTGTTGCCTTACCCACTACCAAATATATTCATTTCACAGAAAAAATTATTAAGACATGCATATAAGTATAGGGATGCCTGGGTGCATATGCATGGATAAATGTCCAAATTCCAAATGGTGATTTCTCTCCCTATATAATAATTTGTTGCCACCTTTTCTTCTAGTATTCTAATTCTATTTTTTGTACATATTAAAGTCCTTAGTATGAAAAACCTTCTCCTTTTCATTTAAATGTATCAAACAACTGGTTTATCAATTGTCTCAATTCTTGATGGAAATTTGTCACTACATGTGTGACATAATTCTGCATCAGACGTAAATTAATTAATTGTGATGAATACATATTTTGTTTGCATATATACTTTTGCAGTATTTGTGCACACTGTATGAGTTCCAATTTTCCAATTTCACGTGCTGTTGCAGCATGGAGTTCCTTTATAGAACTGGTGTTGGTGATGGTCCTCTTGTTGCTTTTGGTGCATCAGATGGTGTCATTAGAGTTCTCTCAATGATGACATGGAAGGTGAGCATATGAAATATTAATCTGTATGACTTCTCTGAATATTAGTATTAATATTAGCATATCTTGTGATATGGTTTTCCCTTTCAGCTTGTGCGAAGGTACACTGGAGGTCATAAAGGATCTATCTCTTGCTTGATGTCCTTCATGGCTGCTTCTGGCGAGGTAAGTCTTGATTCCTAATTGAAGAATAACTTATTCTACTTTATTGTATTTTACTTGCATTAATTTTTGGGAACTTAGTTAGGATTTTCTGTCATCTCTCTCATATGCTCTAACAGAGTGTTGTTGCTCTTACACCCTTATCCTTTTCCTATATTCTGCATTGGTAGCCATTGGATGAGACTTGTGGTTCAAGGTGACATCCGGGACATTTCTAATGGCTACCTTGCCAAGCATGGTTATATAGAGTAACATTACTTTTCAGAAAAAATCAGATTATGAATTTGAATGGACTTATTGTCGCTGTATATTGTGCCAAAATTTTCAAACATAGTAATTTATGCTGTCTCGAGTACTACTTCAAAAGAGCATATTTCATTTGAAGGGAACATTTCTAAATTTGTTCTTTTCTTTTATTTAATTTTTGATGAAAGGAACTTTCATTAGAATAGAAAGATAGAGCCATAGATAAGGATTAGAGTACCTCCTAAAACAGGGAAGACCATCGCAAAGAAAGGAAAACAAAGAAAGGTTCCCATTGAAAGGAGTTATCGAGTTACTGTAGAATATCTGACATAAAACTCCCTTAAAAATAAGGTAGTCAAAATCATCTTCCTGCAAAAAGGGAAATATGGATCGTAACATTGATTGTAAGATCATTCAAATTTTATAAAATTCATATATGCACACAAAGTCATTATATTTCACTCAAAATTCATAATTGTACTTCAATTCAACGTGAATATATATATATATATATATAAATCATTAATTGTAAACAACACATCCTAGTTAAGTAGAAATAACTCCTTCCTAGTTACAAAATAGTAAACCAATGCTCCATCCTATTTCCAAATAGAAACTCTGTCCTAGTAACGAAATAATTTCCTATCTGTTTCCAATAAGAGACCTTTGGATCAAGATTCTCCAATTAGTTTATTGTACATATTTCTATTTGATTGCACGCTCAAGGATTTGAGGTGGGTGTTTCTTTGGGGGTAAATCTGGATTGTTCGATGCTAATGCTGCCTAGATATAAGAGACTCTTTTTATCCATTTTTTTTTTTCTCATGTCTTTGGGTTATATTTAGTGGGTGTTTCTTTGGGGGTAAATCTGGATTGTTCGATGCTAATGCTGCCTAGATATAAGAGACTCTTTTTATCCATTTTTTTTTTTCTCATGTCTTTGGGTTATATTTATATTTGTGTTGTACGTTTGTACTTGCCTTACTATTTCCAACACTATTGCAGAAGTTTCATTTTGTGGCAGCACTGTGTCCATTAAGATATTTTATTTGGAAATTACAATTGCTGCTTAATATGTTAAATGCATGTGCAGGTTTTGCATGACTGGTTATCTCTATATATTGCATTTATTATTGAAAGTTGCTTTTGTATTTTGTTATGAAATTTCAATTGGGGGTTGGGGGTGGATGTCTGATGGCTTTCAGGCTCTTCTGGTTTCGGGCGCTAGTGATGGATTGCTCATAATATGGAGTGCTGACCACGGACAGGATTCACGTGAACTTGTACCCAAGCTGAGTTTAAAAGTACGTTCTTCTCCTCATTTTAACTCCTCTCTGTCCGTTCAATAATTGGTGAAAAATAAGTCATTGTTAGTTGTGAACTAGTTACAGTCCCAATTCTCTTTGCTGTTCAAGCAATTACATTCTACATTGGAAGGTGAGAAAGCAATTGAAAGGAAGCATGAGATAAATAACAAATCATAACAGAAAGGAACTTCTAAAATGTGCGCACAAGGCAAAATGCAAACTTACATTGAGGCAAATAAAATCTTTTTTTTTTTTTTTTTTTTTGATTTTTTTGCCAA
>Ga0209489_107900_pt1 | contig 15235 bp, 6 predicted proteins | sample SiratrowhiteBW_FD_187527 | JGI IMG/M metagenome (GOLD analysis project Ga0209489, IMG submission 187527) | Root nodule microbial communities of legume samples collected from California, USA - Siratro white BW (SPAdes) (version 2) | ecosystem: Host-associated > Plants > Roots > Nodule | place: USA... | reverse complement strand
AATTGAACTATAAATTCTTTTTAAAAAACTTTAAAGAGAGGACGATAATCTTAATTAATCAATAAACTATAAAATTAGTTCAACACAACTCAAGCAAAAAAAAAAATCAATTGAAATTGAAAAAACAACTTACTAAAAATTGATTTTGTCATTTTTCTTAATTTGTCACAATAAAACAATCGATTGAAATTAAGAAACAATTGATTAAAATTTCTTTAGTGTCAGAATACAAGAAAAATAGTATTTTGTTCTAAACAAATAATAAGCTAAATTTTCAAAAAAGTCTTAGCCAAATTTTTAAATATTCAGATAAAAAAATAGTTTATTGAAATGATAAATCAATTGACTGAGATTTCCAGAAATCACTGTTAATAGATTTTAACCAATTAAGGATTTTGTACAACAATTGATTGAATTTTTAATTTGAAGTGTAAAAAGATTAAAAGAAAATAATTGCCAACAAGTTTGTCAGTATTCACTTTCCCTGAAAACCAATTTTTTTTCTAACTTTTCCCAAAAAATAATTGATTGATTTTTACAAATGGTAGATTGTTTTACACAACAGAACCAAACGTGTGCAGAAACTAAGTGCGATTAAAGAAAGCTTAAAGAATAGCAAAGAACACAAATTTTGTGTTAGGTCACTCTTTTTTAAGAGCTACATCCAGTTTCTTTGCCACATTAGCAAAGACTTCACTAATCAATCAATGATTACATGAAAAAACACAAGTACAAGACACAATCTTTCACCCTACAAGATTGCAAACAACACCTAATGCAGCACCCCACTGCACTATAGTAGAACCCGTCTACAAAACCCACATAGAAACATTATCTAGATGAAACAACAATACCAAATACACCTAGACACCTTATCTAGATGATTTACAACACAAGCAATTGAAGAAAACGAATTACAAGTCAAAGATTAAACCCAATACAACATCTACAACCTATCAAGAAAGACAAGAAACACTTCTTTGAACCAAAACCTTGTTGTACTCATGCACCGATCAGTTAAAGACACACAAGAATTGCTCCAAGAATGAGAATCAAGGTTACTTTTTACTAAATCTTTGAAAAAGCTCTCTACCAAGAAGCTATCTTGCTCACAACGTGTAATCACAAATGTATTTTAGAGTTTTTAACTTTTTGAAATCTCAAAAGCGCATGTTCGAAACATGCAACACTTGTTATTTTATAACATTTTTGCACTTAAGTGAAATCAATAGGTTGTTTTTCCAATTGAATCGATTGATTTTTGTGAAGCAAATTTCAATCGATTGATTCTGAAAAACAATCAATTGTTTTTCACACAGTATAAAAGATTTTCAAAAAAACTTATTTTTCAATACTGATTTTTACTTGATTCAAAGGAGCTCTTGCATATTTCTAGCATGACGAAAGCAAACAAACATAATTCAAAGACTCAAACCATACCCAAACTAATATTCAAACTTGAATTGATTTATCAAATCATTAAACTTGGATTCTTGCCAACAAATAATAACTACACACGTTAAGCAAATCACTTATGACTTTAAATGTTCTTTCTATAGTGATATGGCAATTTGTGTTCAAACAAAGCTTATAACACATTGTTGTTGAGGACAAAAAAGAAAAAAACTTTGTAGCATTCATTTATAATGAATCTCAACCAATAATTCCTTAACTCACCAATATATTAAATCCCTTAAGGCATTACGCAACATTCAATTCCCAAAGACACTAACACAAATCATTGATTGTCTAATGTTAGCCTAATTTGCTATGATGACAAGTGCACCAGTCACAATGTTGCAAGTAATAAAATTATTGTTCTTCCAAAAGGATTTGTGAAATATGAAACAATAACTACGATATAATAAATTCAGATTTTATAAACAATTTAATAAAATGATTATAGGTTTAGAAATTAAAAATAGTTAAAAGAATGTTTTTATCAACACTTAAACATAGAAAAAAGGATTAACAATGATGTGATCAACTTGTCAAGTTTAAGTCTCTCCAATATTCACTCTCACTTAACAAAAATGTTTTCTTTCTTTTCTGTCATTAATCAATGTCAACCCACAAAATTACTCACCCCCAATTCCTTAGCAGATGAGCCTAAGATTATTATTAATCATCAATTTATTGATCATTTAGATAAATAAATCTTGCCTTCTCACAAGAGTGACAGTGATTGAATCACGCTCTATTCCTAGACATGAGCTTTCATTCGATAATTTAATTTAGATATGGAATCAAGAGATATTTTCCAATACTCTCAAGAATTAATAATCTAGTTATAAACCAACACAACATGCACTATGTATAGAATTAAAATACTGATATAATAAAAGGAAAAACATAACTATTAAAACAGAAATGATTACATGAGAGTTCAGAAAGGTTTAACCTAACCCCATCAATAGATAATTTAGTTCCTCATAGACATGAGGATACCAAACCTTACAATAGAATAGTGGAATAAAAAAGAAGAATCCACACGAAATCCTAAAACTATCTTCTAAGAGTGAAATTCGAGCTCCAATAGCCTAAGATGCCTAACCCTAATATGAACAACTATTAAATAAACTTGTATTTTTGAAGCTTGTGCTTGACCCAGCTTAACTGTGCCAAACACTATTGGATTCTAATACTGTTTTACTTTTGGGCCTAACCTGCGTCGGACCCATGTAATGTGTGCCTGACGCATTTCTCTGGAATTGCTCTTGGGTCCTATTGTGCCCGGCTCAAGTTTCCTGTGCTGGACGTGACTTTTTTTTTTTTTACTTCAATCTTCTCTTTTCCATCTCTCTTTCAAGTCTTTCATCCTCCATCTTCTAATCCAATACTTTTTTGTTCAAATTAACCCAAAATACACGAAATTAGCAATTAAATCCTTTTCTAACCCTCATCATAAATTATTAACAAAATTCAAATAAAATTGAGAATTAAGTAGATTTTAAGTATAGAGAGAGTTGATTTTAGTTATAAAATAGGTTAATAATATCATATAAATCAACTCTATTATCTAACAAAATTTAGTCAACATCAATAATGATTATTGATAAGTCATAAGCATATGCGACAGGCTAATAATGGGTGAAACTCCAATATTATTTCTCATTGGTTGTGGCTACCACACCCTACTGTAGGAAATTATTATGTTATTTCTACTTGACAGAGATTCCCACGCCCTTATGGATGCATTTACACTATTTGAAACCTTTTGATGTTATTTTTATTTAGTAGAGGCTTACACACCCCTATGGTAAAAAATTGCGATGTTATTTATACTTTTTTTGAGCTCCTATAACCCTATGGATTCATCTAAGCTCTTATGGCATAAATTTGATGTTATTTTCTCTATGGTTTAGGCTTCCATACCCACATGGTGGATACAACCATATCCCTGCAGGTGCATCCAAACTTATTTGAGGAAAAATCTAATGTTGTTTTTTTATTTGACTGAGGATCTCACAGTTCATAGATGAGCCCACACTCCTATGAAAAAAATATGATATTATTTCTATTTGGCTCCAACTTCCAAACCCTATGGATTCTTCCTCAGTCATGGACACACCTACATCTTATGGAAAAATTTTTGATGTTATTTATATTTGGTCAATACAACTTCTTTTGTTGCTTTGACGTAGAAATACTCTAAATTGGCCTAATGTTGAGAAAGTATCTATCTTTTTGTAAACTTTTTGTAGGGTATCTGTCTTGAACACACACATTCCTTTATTGAGCAAGTCATTTGTTTTTCTTAATTGCTTAGAATATTGTACTTTGTGCTAAACAATAATGTCTTCATCCACCCCTTTATTGTTGGATTTAAAACCTACAAGGTTAAGTAAGAGTTATTACATGATAAGTCATACTGAATTTAGTTAATTTTCATGAGGTGTAAAATATATATTCAATGTTACTTTCATTGTATAGATCATTGGTGGTGTTGTTATCCAATCATATCATCATTCCATGTTTGAACCAAAGCTAAAACTTGTAGATTCATTAGTTGTTACGAGGTTTTATGATGTATTGTGTGATAAATACTTCACAAATGATGATAGTTTAATAACTTCTTTTGTTAAGTAGTGTAGACTAGAGACCCACACATTTATTCTTCTTGTTGATGAGTGTACAATCACGTTGGAAGATGTAATTCTCAAGTTTTCTCTGAACGTTGACAAGAGTAGTTGTTAGTGGACCAAAACTTTTTTATTGGAACATATTATGTAGACAATTGTTGGGTTTTCTTGTTTGTCGAAAGGGAGAAACATTGGATTGGTCAACAATTAAACTAAAGTGATTAAAGGAGAACATGTTAATGTTAGAAGACTTACTAAGCAAAGAACAAAGAACAATTACATAAACATTATCAAGTGTATGTACTTGGGTTGATTGGTTGGTTGCTTATGCCATATAGATCAAGGAACAAAGTTCACTTGTTGTATTTGCTTTTGTTAGATGTTCTAGTTTGGGTTGTGGTAGTTTGACACAATTTTATGAGGAACTATGTTGAGAATTTTACCCAATATAAAATAAAATGGACATTGAGTTTTGTGATCACAATCTTGGGCCTAATGTCACATTTCTTTTTGTCCATTCTAAAATGGATCGTTAATTGTTCTATTCCTTAGTGTTGAAATAAAAAATTTAAGTTTTAATATGACAAAAAAATATAATTTATTTTGTCATTAAAAAAAAATTCATTGTATTAGCAAGTGATTTGAAAGATGGTTAAGATTTACCAAAACCCCATGTAGAGATTTAATAAGTCACAAATTACTTGTAAATAGAATAACAAATGATGAGGTGATTTCTATTAAACTTTGTTTTCTCAATAATAATGTGTTGTTTCAATTGTTTAACCTATTTTAATGTGTTCATACACTAGTTTTGATGGATTCTTTATAGGGTTTTAAAGTCATCTTTGTCATCATATGCATACAAGAATGTAATAATATAGACCACCTCCATTACATTAACTTGTCTCTTATGTGTGGTATGACATCAAACAATAAGTTTCATCTACAATTTGGATTATGGAAGTGAATACCAAAACTAACATATAACCTTGAGCAACTTCACTAGATTGCCATGAAAAGGTGGAATGACAAAATTGACAAAGGAACATGCACAATGAATGTCCATATAATGGAGAGGAAAAAATACATTATTGCATGTCAAACTTTGTAGGATCCCCTCCAAAATACTCTTAAATATTTATAATGGTTTTCAAATAATTCAAAGTTTTCCATTATAGATAAAGTACTTCGCAAGTACCAACAATGCATGAGACACAAAAATGTTCTTCACCCATACATCCAACCACAATGTTATATGACCACAAACCAAAAACAAATACCCAACCATCGCCATCACGTGTTCCATTTAATTTGTCCCAATAGGTCACCTTATCAACAAAAACAAGCAAAGAGGATAACTTCTTTAATATTTTGTTTCAAACTAAATTTGATATATAACCATCAAACTATTAGGAATCCATGAATTCACCTTATTTTTTATCGTACATCACAATTTATAAACCTCAGAAGCTCAAGCTCTAAGCCAAAAGAACAATATGACTAGAAGTCGAGGCCAAGTTAAGCTAACACAATTTACCTCAGTCAAGTCATGATAGTTACTCAAATAATTACTAAATAGTACATCCTCACCTAATGCAAAATTAAAAACATTAACCATGGATTACCATATTAGTAAATCCCACTATTTTTTTTTTTTGAAAAAACAATGATGTGCGTCACTTATTACTATGGTTGCTGCTCCAACCAATGTAACAAAGTGACTTTCCACATCGGTTGTGAGTTTTAACTGATGTAGAAAGTGGAGTTGCATGTTCCAATTGAAACACATATTTTGGCTTACATCGGTTGTTGTATCATAAATTTTGAGTTGTCAAAATTTAGGCAAAAAAAATTCAAACGATTATAACTTTTGATAGAGATATCGGATTGTGACATGTTAAAAATGAAAGTTGCTCGAATTTAGGTAAGGAATGTAGTGGCCAATATCCATTGGAGATTTTGGATAAAATTTTTTTCTAAAATTTCACCGTTTACTATTAGTTTTTTATTTTAGTATTTTAAAGAATTTTTTTTTATATTTTAGGCTCTTATTTCACATACTTACACTTGTAAGAAAATTCTAAAAATTTTTATGTTGTTTTCCTGTATTAATTATAGATTCGTCAAACCATTACATCTTACAACTGATGTAATATGTATCATTTTTTGCTCTTTTTAAATGCTCTTTTACACCGACTGTCTATAGTTGATGTAATATCGGTATATTTTACATTAGTTAAAGAACTGATGTAAAAAATCATAAACTTGTTACATCGCTCACATCAACATTGATTATAGAATCGATGTAAAGAGTCTTCCAAAATCAATGTAGAATCATATTTTTTTTTATTATTGTTAACTTTATGTTTTGTCTTTGCATTGTAAGAATATTCACCAACTCACAATTTGAAGGATGTTTACCTAAACTATAATTTTTACTAAATTGTCATTTCAAATGTATCATTAAATAATTAAAATTGATCATGATAGTGAAATTGTTAATGAGAAGTAGCACTAGTGGTCAACATCATTAAGTGAAATAGTCCTTATTCCTTATTTGTTAGTTCCTAATTACCTTCATTACAAAATATTGGGTATTGCAGCTATATAATTTGCATGTATTAACTTCCATTAATCTTCTTAATTTTCCTGTCTTTAAATTTAATTATGTGTTTTCTTAATATGTTTCAAAGAAAAAAAAAACTTGATTATTATTACAAAATGATAACTTATAAACAAGGGACAAGGTACAAACCAAAACTTAGAACCTAAACACACACTCATACGAAAACCAATAAGAATAAAAGCAACTGAAATGATAAGCACCACCAATAACTTAATTATGCAACAAACCTAATCTCATTTGTTGGAATCAACCGTGTATATTACATTAATGTGGCAATAAAAAAAGAATATATCACACTATTACAAATAGTTGATTCTTGAACCAATTCAATCAATATTAAGGAAATATAATTTGCATGCCTTGTAGCATGTGTGATAGGACATGAACAAACCATTTCACATGTAGAGAAAAATAATCTATATAACCCCAATCTCATAACAAAATTGTTAAATGTTAGACATATTGCGAGTATTATACCACGTGTCACAAGAAATTAATGGACTATATTGTGTAGTAGAAATCAACGATCCAAATCATTTTTCACATGCTAGTATGTAGGTCTTGCTACATGCCATATAAAAAGAATGAACTAAATCATATTGCATAAATTAAGAATCTAGATTGCACCATATATTAAATAGTTTTTCTTTTTTATAAACACAAACCACAAGAAACTATTTTCTACAAAAAAAAAAAAAAAACATTTTATAATAATCTCAACTATAAATTAACATATTTGGTTTTAGAAAATGGATCACAAACCGTGAATGCTACTAGACATTGATCTTCTTTTATATGTCTGTTTGCCTAACAACAATAATTACTATGTGTCATTTTCAATCCTTGAACTATTAGGTCCAATACAACCAGTTCGAGTATTAATTTGTATTAGCATTGATTTTGAATTCAAGAAGTAACAATCCACTTCGAGTTTATGACAATGATGAATTGAGCATCATAAAAGAATGGAGAAACTATTATTATTAATATAAAACACAGCGTCTACAAAAACAACCCAGAGAGGACGGTATAAACAGAAAAAGAAAAACTGCACAAACAAATTTTTTCTTTGTATGGTACTTCTTCATATTGTGTTGGCATGGGATGCAATAGTGTATCATTTTGATATAATGACTCATTTTTCCACATGGTTATATTTGAAACCCAAATATTTTTTATTTCTCGTATCAAATTAAAAAATAATTTTACTTTTCTATTCTAAATTATTTTAACAAGAACAAAATATGATATCACAAATTTAATAATTTAAAAGTATAATATTATCATTATTTAGAAACCAATTTAGAGACCATTTTTCTGTATTTATATATTTGGTTACTAAATTGGTTTCAATAAAATTGGTCACAAAATTGGTTACAATGAAATTGGTCACTAAATTGATTTCAATAAAATTGGTCACTAAATTGATTTTAATAAAATTGGTCACTAAATTGGTTTCAATGAAATTGGTCACTAAATTGGTTTCAATGAAATTGGTCACTAAATTGGTTTCAATGAAATTGGTCACTAAATTGGTTTCAATGAAATTGGTCACTAAATTGGTTTCTAAATTAGTATCTAAATTGGTATATAAAATTAGTTACCAAGGTTTTAGCCACTTATTACTATTAGTTTCTAAATTAGTCTCTAAATACATTAGTGACCAATTTTATCATTTTAGAAACCAATAAATTAGTTTCTAAAAGCAATTTTTCTTGTAGTGAAATCTAATAGAACATAAAAAATTACATGTTAATTGTGAACACCAACATTTCTTTAACAAAATTTCATAGTTACGGAGATTAAAGTCTATTGGAGAAAAAAAAATTGTTTACACTTGTTAAACTTTATGTATTCAACGCTAACTCTTCAATTAAATAGAACTAGTGGTAGATTCTCTAAAATCGAACAACCGCAAAAATCTTATAAAAAATTACAAAGTAAAAAAATAGGAAACATGAAAACCATCTTAAAGCTTACTAATTGTAATTTTTATAAAGATAAATTGGTTACCCTTCAAATTCAATAATCTTAAGTAAATTACTTACTTCAAAATATATCATAAAATATTTATTTAACTTAATCAAATGCTATCCACATTTCATACATTACAATCATTTATGTTATGTCACCTTATTTGAGATAGTAAAAAATAATGGTATCAGGATTTGTCATTTTTAATATCCATATTTTTTAATAAGTTTTGCGATAAATTTTTTAATGTTCACAACAAATTTAAATCAAATTTTTCTCAAAACTAGGTCTCCCCATTTGAACAAAATATTAAATAATCTACCTAAACAACAAATGCTTCCACAAATTTTCATTGTACGATTATGTAAGCTAAAATAATTAATTAATTTTTATACTTGATAGAGGAGTTTCTTGGTACTTGTTGCTTCTTGCGTGTGTTACAACTTGTTGTGATGTAGAAAGAGGATTTTGCATTGAATAAATCAATGGAAGAACTCCTCAAAGCCAACCGAAGCAATGGTGCTACAACTTGTTGCGATGTAGAAAGAGGATTTTGCACTGAACGAATCAATAGAAGAACTCCTCAAAGCCAACTGAAGCAATGGACATGGAAGAATGAACTGTGAAAAGTAAGAGTGTGGAGGAAGTTTACGGTTGAAGCTTCAAGTGATGATGAACTAGGCGATGCAAGAAACTTAAAGGAGGTTGGGCCAACCTTCAAGAGAGAGTCTCAAGCTTCTTGGAGAAAAAACTCAATTGGAAACTTGACAATGTACAAAAATTTTAGCAGCATTCCATTAGGTAAATCAAGCTTGAAATACAATAGCCCTATGCCTTTATTTATAGAATCCAAGAAGCTTCTCGTACAAGCTTCATCATAGGTGATGTGAGCTATAAACTAAGTGAAACCCTAGCTTGCATCACACGCTAGGGTTAGGGTTTACCTAGCACATCTCCACATGAGGTGTTCCTAACCATAACCTAGGTGCCTTTTCTAATCCTAAGGCACTTAGGGTTTATTTTTACAACGAATAAATTTACTACACTATTTGTATAATTTTACAAATGATCCTCAAACTGAGTAGTCAACATTTTGATCTGTATAGGTGCTTTTAACTCCTCGTTGGTTTCCAAGTATTTTGCCACGGACCTTGAGATTAGGCCTTGTTTGGACCTTCTTTCATCAATACTTATTTAAAATATTCTATTTATAAATATTAGTATTTAATATACAAATATTTCTCAACCATTTAATAAATAAATTTAACAATTAACTTTTGAAATTTAACAACATATACACATATTATAAAATTTAGCAATATATAAAGTTTTAACTATTATAAAATTTAACAACTAACTAAATTATTCAGAAAAGAATATGTAAAAGTTCAACTATTATAAAATTTATTTTATCATAAATTATATTATCAATTAAAAATCATTTGAATTTTTAATAATACCTTTACACTTCAAAATTCTTATAATTAATTCAAATTGGTTATATTATAAACTTAAAATTAGTTATTATTGTTTAAAAACTTCTAATATATATGTTAATAATTTATTTATTGATTAAAATAAAGGTTTGGATGATTCTGAAAAGAAGATTTTAAAAAGATACTAAACCACAGACTCACCTAAATACAAAAGATACTAAACTGATTTAACATGCATAGTAAGATGTGGGATTTAGTTAAATACATTACGACAATAGTTTTTTGTTTTATTAAAAAATCCATGCTTCATTATAAAATCTTTTATGATAAAATATTAATAAGTAAAAGAAAAAATTATAAAGTTTTACTATCTATCATTTACATTATAAGTGAATGAAGTTAACATTATATTAAAAATTTAAATGGTTTTCACTTTTAAATTTGTTTTTAATACTTGCATGGTATTTATGATGAGACGGAGAAAATATATTGTATAATTAAATCTCTATTTTGAGACTATAGACTACAGAAATTACACTTTTGAAAGAAATAATCGTTGAACATTTATTTAAGAAAAAGAAATTTTATGGTTTTGTTTTCCGAAATGGTGCAATTTGTATTAGTATTGTCTAAAATAAATAAAGTTTTTTTATTATCAAAATACATAAATCGTATCAGCTGAACACGATCTCGTTATGAAAATTTAAAGTAGAGATCATGTTCTAGGCATACAATAAAATTGTATGCAATTGGGATAAGGAAAATGATACTTTGATACTGCATTTTCTCTTACTTCCGTTTGACACTCCGACGTGGCATGTGCTATCCCGCGTGACAATCAAAGAGAAAACGCATTTGTTTTTGGCATTCCACCCTTGAGACACATGTGTGTGTTCCAAAATTACAAACAACGAATCACTTATTTGAACTGAGCTAATCACTTAGTGTTTTCACCCCTGAGACACGTGTGTGTTCCAAAACTACACACAACGAACCACTTATTTGAACTGAGCTAACCACTTAGTGTTTTCACCCCTCAGACATTCCACCCCTGAGACACATGTGTGAGTTCCAAAATTACACACAACAAACCACTTATTTGAACTAAGCTAACCACTTAGTGTTTTCACCCCTGAAACACGTGTGTGTTCCAAAACTACACACAGCGAACCACTTATTTGAACTGAGCTAACCACTTAGTGTTCAATAATATATATATGAAAAATGCAGTGTCAAAGTAATATTTTTCATATATAAGTGGTTAGCTCAGTTCAAATAAGTGGTTCGGTGTGCGGAATTTTAGAACACACACGTGTCTGAGGGGTGAAAACACTAAGTGGTTAGCTCAGTTCAAATAAGTGGTTCGCTATGTGTAGTTTTGGAACACACATGTGTCTCAGGGGTGAAAACACTAAGTGGTTAGCTCAGTTCAAATAAGTGGTTCGTTGTTTGTAATTTTGGAACACACACATGTATCTCAGGGGTGGAATGCCAAAAACAAATGCGTTTTCTCTTTCATTGTCACGCGGGACAACAAATTCCACGTCGGAGTGTCAAACGGAAGTAAGAGAAAATGCAGTGTCAAAATATCATTTTCCTTGGGATAATTTCTTTGTTGTTAAAATCGTGTCCAACTGAATTAATTATTTTGTCCTTAATACGCGTCCTATTCGCACCCTTATTCGCGCACACATTCTTAGTTTTTAATACTTCATAAAAGAAAGTTTAAATAATTTATGAAATGAAAATTTGTTGAGAAAAATATTTTAAATAAATATTAGATAGTTTAATAAATATGTATTATTTATTTTATGTAGTATTTGATATAAAACGCTAGACACTGAAATGTAGAATTGTAAAAAATAAAAAACATGAATATTAAAATGGAAAAAAGATGAGAAATATTATTATTAACTAGGTTTTGTTATAAATTTGTAATAATTTTAATTAAAATTAGTAACGACTTTAATTAATACGTGAGCATGAAAGTCTGGTTCCACCTCTATCCTTTATTGCTCCTCTTTCAAAAAACATGTTAGTATTCTTATAAAATTCATCAAACATAGATAGAAATTGGCTTTTGATCCAAATTTTTTAGCTGAAACTTCTTTTAGTATATATTTGATAGTAGAGTCTTTATATTGTATAAATTTATTATAGATTTTGATTTGTCAAATTTTAGGACGAAAAAACTTCAAATATTTATAACTTTTGATAGAATTCGAATTGAGACAGTCCAACAACGAAAGTTACTTGAAATTAGGTAATGAATGTACTGGCCACTCCCGAATGGATTGAGCCTCCCCAATTTTTAAAATTCCATTGTTTTTACTATTATTTTTTTTTTCATTATTTTTGAGCTTTTTTTATATATATTTTAGGATTTTATTTCACATATCTATAAACAATTCTAAAATTTTTGTGGTGTTTCTTTATGGTTTAGAGATTTATCAACCCCTTAACTTTTTTTTTTTAAGAAAAAGAGTCTTTTTTTAAAACAGAGATTTAAAAAAAAAAGATGTTATATCGATTTTAAATTAATTATATTAATCTTGTTTTAAATTTAATTATTCATTACTAAATTATAACTAAAAATATTACACATTTTATAACAAAACCTAGTTAATAATAATATTTCTCATCTTTTTTTTCCATTTTAATATTTATGTTTTTTATTTTTTCCAATTCTACATTCTGATTCTAAATTTTTATATCAAATACTACAAATAACAAATAATATTTTTCTAATTTTATTTTAAATATTCTCTCAAAAAAATTTATTTCATAAATTATTTAAATTTTTTTATTAAATATTGAAAACTAAGAGTGTGTGCACGAATAGGAGGTATGAATAAGAAGTGTATTAAGGACAAGAAAATTGTGTCAGCTGAATACGATTTCAATTATATAATTAAATAAAATCGTTCTAATGCACGATTTTATTTAATTATATAATTGAAATCATATGTTTTGAGTATGATTTCTATGAAAATCATAGCATAATTTCTTGGTTTTTTTAAGTAAAATCATTATTAACATATACAATTTCTTTATTATAAAATCGTGTCAGTAATGAGAAAAATATCCATTTTAAACTATATTCATGCAAATTGCATCATTTTAAGAAAAAAAACCATAAAATTCAAGTGAGTAATAAATTCTTTTCACTACTATAAAACAATAAAGTAATTTAGAATATTACTCTAACAACAAACGGTGCTAAATATTCAAAGTAACTTTTAAAATATTGATATTCTTACATTTTTATAGTGATTATAATCATTTTCTAAAAGGAACAATTATTACAACGTAATTTTTAAAGACAATTGTTATAACCCTATTATAGGTTAACTGGATTACATTTTTTATTCACATAGTTAATGTGATTTTGGTCCTATTGAGTTATTCAGGTACGTTCGTTGTCATTTTCATATTACTGTCTTCTAAGTGTGTAATGTGATCCCATCTTTAAGTTTGCATTCAATGAAAATTGATGTCGACACGAGTCATGCTTAATGACATAGTTGACATTGTTAAATAGAAAAAGGCGAATTAATTACTCGGGTCTTGTTATTTATTTATTTTAGATCGAAGGAGCGTGATATTATAAATATTCTTATCTAAATATTTTGATAATTATTATAAATTTATAACCTCCTTAAGATCTCATCTTTAAGTTTGCATTGAATTATTAACAATTGATACTTACTTGAGTCATGTTTAATGACATATCGTTGACATTGTTGGATAGAAAAGGAGATTTAATTAGTGTTTTCTTTTCCTTCTTTCAACTTTTGTTTGCCCAATCAAATTGATCTATATTAAAAATTTGGCAAATTTTGCCATAGCACTATCTCTACCCCACCGTCCAAACACTATCACGCTTACCCTTTTACACACAGCGAGCTATCACTGTTACCCAACTCCCCAAAGCAATAATATCTATAGTTGTTTTAGAACCACCATTACCCTTTCATAAAGTCAAACCCAAACCTAGAAGAAGGACCATCTTCTTCTTATCTCATCTAGAATCTTATCAATTAATTCGTCACGAATATGACTTTTCATGTTAAAATTTTACAGTAATTCTTAAACAATTGATGTTAAAATTCATGTAATGATATTTTTTAAATAAGAGTAGAAAATTTACATTAGTTAAACTGAGTTGACCTAAACTAGGTCATTCTTAATTATGGTTTCTAGTTTTAATTATGTAGAATATCTTTAAAGTTGGCTCCGTCTTCTTCCATGCACGCCCTCAGCTTTCTTTTCCTTTTCACTAAAACTTCTTTCTATTCACTTTATTGTGAATCCTCACTCTAGAGCCTTCTCTCTTTTTGCAGATCCTCATTGCAAACTTTGTTAGAACTAATACATAGATGATATCTGACCCGCCAACATCTCATATTTTGACGGTAAGAAAGCCTATCAAAGTATGACTATATGACAAGTTTAAATGGATTATAAAAGAAATAATGACTTAATTAAGTTTTAAATGGATTATTTTCAATTAAATTTCTATTAAAAATTTATTATATTTAGTATTCAAAATTTTATATTTTTCTCTAGGTTTAATTTTGTTACCAACTATATGATTTGGTTGTTAATTTATATCATCACTTACATGTTTTTAAATAAAAAAAATAAGAAAATAACAACATAATTAAGTTTTAAGTCTCTATTTTAGTACTTTTAATTGATTTTATATTAAAATAAATTATTTTATTAAGTTTTCAAAATTTTTATATTTTTTAAATTTTGTCATTGCTATAATCTCAAATGACCATTTAGTTTTGCAGTTTCAAATACAATACCACAAACTTGTAAGAAAAATGAAAATCTAGATTTAGAACCTTAATTATATTTACTAAACAATGGAATCTATCTCCACTTGGTTTGATTTTTATTCTAGTATTTAATTTAAAAAAATAAATTATTTTTTTATAAAGATAATTAGGTTTTTAGATTTTATTTTTATTTTTATCAAAGTTTATAATATTGTTCTTGGAGACTACAAAATTGAATTGTTACATCACTTCACTTGACTACAAAATTAAATGATGGGAGCTCAATTGAAAAAAAAAAAAAAAAAAAAAAACAATTTTTGGCCTGAGAGA
>Ga0209489_107899_pt1 | contig 15236 bp, 5 predicted proteins | sample SiratrowhiteBW_FD_187527 | JGI IMG/M metagenome (GOLD analysis project Ga0209489, IMG submission 187527) | Root nodule microbial communities of legume samples collected from California, USA - Siratro white BW (SPAdes) (version 2) | ecosystem: Host-associated > Plants > Roots > Nodule | place: USA... | reverse complement strand
TATATATATATATATTGTATATTGTAATTATACCAATTTTAATTTTTGATTCACCCATTTGATATTTATTTTTTTAACTCTTATATATAAATAATTTTGAACTCACTATTTCTCTCTTCATACATAGATATAATATTTTAAAAATAAAAAATGTTGAGGAATCATATATTAGTAAAAGATTATTCATTGGTTCCGTGAGGTTAGAAGGTAACAATATTGTGTGCGTTAAGAAACTTGTAAGTTGGCCAATGCCAGCATTTCTTCTATTTGTTTGGGGGGTTTTCCTTTAGTAACAAATAAAAACATTTATTAAAAGTTACTAACACTGATTTATTTCACAATGAAAAGGACAGATAATGATATATGCATTGAACTTAATTATCAAATATGGCGTTCGTGTTAAATTCCTAATGTGATGATGATAAGATTGTTGAATATTTGGATATGCTCACATTTGGAAAAAATAATACATATGAGCTGAAAGATAAATGAGTATATATCGTAAGTTTATAATCTGTTATTAGAAATAAGTAGAAGTATATAACAGATTATAATAAAAAAAATTAAATTATTTGAAAGTTTACGAAAATTTGAAATTCATCCGTTTTCAATAAACTTTTTTATATATATATATATATATATATATATATATATATTTAAGAATAATATATTTGGGTATCATCAATAATAATTAATTAATTAATTTTTAAATTATATAAACGAATATTTTTTTTCAAATAAAAAAAAATGAAAGATAAAAAATAAAGATTGAAATGTTAGAATCTTATTAGGAAAGATACAATTAAGAGATTCATCACCAAAGAGTCATATTAAACTAACTCATAAGAGAATGGAACATTATCTTTAATTTAAAATGTTCTAATAATATGTTTGTGAGTCACATTTTTTTATAAGTTACTTAATTTTCTTATTTTTATTTAATGTTGGATTTTCAAATACTCTTAACTCCTTAAATATGAGTTGAGATTTTACCACAAATTTCTACTATAATAAGATACACTTGTTCTCCTATTTACTTCTACACATTTTTTTTCTGACTCTAATTATTATTGAATTTTACCATAACAAGATACTACTTTTGCTTTAATCACATAAGTACAACTTCCTCTCTCACTAATAAATGGGCATAATTTATCATCAATATTTATCAAAAGATTATCATTTAATTAAAAGATCCATTAAACCCAGTCACTCCCACTTATTTTTTGTTTTCTTTGAAGTCTAATCAAATTTGGATGGAGCCAAATTTACTATATTTATTATTAAAAAAATACTTTTCATTGAAAACAATGTGATGAGGTTGAATGAATACAAAGTTGTTTTGGCTTCATTCAAAGTTTATGGTGATCTTTTGTCTCTGAATTATCCTTACGCATTCATTACTTATGGTTTATTACAAGTGGCGCTGCACTAACTAAATTATAGATTTATATATATATATATATATATATATATATATATATATATACTTTTTAGATTGGATGCATTCTTTAAAATGAAAATAGATACATTTGGGCGTTTGATGCTAGGCATTCATAATTAACTCATTTTAAAAAATAAAAAATTAATTAAAAAATGATAATAAATTAAAACTGAATTCTTTTTATCGATTTGGATATGTTTCTCGGAATCGAGTGTCTAGTTCAATTTGTAATTTGACATTTTTAAATTGATTCAAATCGAACTGATCTAAAATTAATTATTTAAATGTTATTATATTATCTATTATTTCTTTTATATGGAAGATATGTTTGTATTACAGAAAAATATAATATAATTATCTTGACATGTTTATAAATATATAACATAATGGTAGCACAATAAATAAATTTAATATATAAGTGAAGTAGAAGAAGAATTATCCTGATAATGTAAATATTCACATTATTAACCTTGAAGAAGAAAATTTAAAATAAAATATTAAAAGAAGGATATAATGCAAAAATATTATAATTTTAATATTTTTTGAATTTTTTGAAATATTATAAATATGTGTAAACAATTCAGTTTATTAGACTAGTGAGAAATGAATCATAGGGATAGTAAACATAGTTCATATACCTATTTTTTATTTATTAATAAACACACAAAGCCAAAAATATTACTATATGTTTGGCTATTTTTAATTTATTAACACGCTAAATACTCAAAAGTGTTGTTCTTGTAACAATCAGTAATTTTCTTTATGTACGTAACCATTTTTTTCTTAAAGATTGAGACATTCCAAGTATTTTTTTAATTAACATTATTTATATGCTAATTAAAAGAAAACTATAATTTTTTTTCGTAAAAAAATATTTTTTAACATTCTTTATCCAAACATAATCATACTCACTTACTATAGTTTTAACCAATACTACAACAAAAAATTATTTGTCCATAATCATGGCTTCATTTAAAATATTGTTTTGGTTTCATCTATTAATAAAAACAAAAATTATAAATAAAAAATACTCCAATCCTATTACATTTCAAGACAATTGACATATTCTTAGTCAAATATTTTCTAAGAGATCAAAATTTTACCCTTATCCCTCTAAATACAATTCAGGACATACTTCTATCCAATAACACACATACTCACTCAGTTACCTATATTCATATACACTTGACAATACAATTCTAATAACAATCATATAAAGTTTAAAACCACTGCCCTCATATTTATTGTAATGCATGTCTTTCATTCCAGTCATACTCCTTCCTTAAAATCTTCTACTATTATTCCCTCTTTATTTACTATTTACAACAAATATGGTATGCACCTTTTCATGACCCACCTAACACATACCATACATAGCATCTATGCAAATTAATATCCACTGCATTTAAAACTTAAAAAACAGGTGTTAGGTCCCGATCCAAAAACCGGTCAAGAAAATCCAGCTTTCATATACTCGTAGAAACCTATGTAATAACTTTGATACATTACTCACCACCCTACAAATAGAAAAGAGATTAATAGTAATTATTCAATACATCTTGAACCAGCCATAATTATTCATCTTGGTGACGAATTGTCATATGTTGGCTTCATCCACTTAATTAATTCTATCAACATACACTCAACAGAAGAACGATTCATCTCTTTATCCATCGTTACATTTATACAAAGTGCTGACAAAAAAACATTTATACAAACCATAGGGCAAAGGGTGATGCAATTTGATTGTATATGAATAACATTGAACTTCAGATATGTACATAAATGGCGAATTAACAAATCAAAATCAGTCTTAACAACGTTAACCACATATTTATCTTCTTCCAAGCCACAGTTGCATCAAATTCCCCATAGGTTAATTCATCAATCAGTCCATAAATTGAAGTCTGTGAAATAAGCATGATCATCCCAATAACCCACTGAAGGTAGTGGAAAAAGGCATAAACTCTCTGCCATTCTGTCCAAGAGACCCGGCATGTTAAACAATGCCTCCTCATCGAAGAACACAGTTGAAGACAAATCAAAATTGTTTTTCTCCACGCCACTGTTGATAACATCAAATTTTTCACGATCCAAATTATGCAAGTTATTCAAGGAAGTATCCAACACTGTTTCCTGCTCCTTCTCCTCCATTGGTGGAACCTTTTTAACTCTCCGGCACTTAGTTTTGCGGCTAGGTTTCTTGTGACGAGAAGTGGAGAAGGAAGAAAGCGTGATTGGTCTGAAACTCTCAGCAGCTTCTGCTGCAGCTGCTCGAATATCTTTAGGTGAAGAGGAGTTAACGATTGGAAGAAGAGAAGCTGTGTTTGGAAAGTTTAGAATCGCTGAAGTGCCCCTAATGGCTAGGGCACCCACATCATGTGCCCTAGCTGCCATTTCAGGTGTAGGGTATGTCCCTAACCAAATCCTTGTGGTCTTCTTGGGTTCCCTGAGCTCACAAACCCACTTTCCCTTCCTTTGTCGGACACCCCTATAAATGGGGTGGCGAGTTTCCTTGAACTTCTTTCTCCCACATTTTCTTTTCTGTGATACTACAAATTGTGCATGAACTAAAGGGTGTGAAAGTAGGTTATTAGTATTAGGTGGTGTGCATGGTGATGATTGGGAAATGGTAGAGGAAGATTGAAGTGAAAAAGGGGATTGGATCTCAAAATTCATCGTAGATTGTGAGTTTTGCTGGTGATAGTAAGAGAAATTTATGTCAATTTTGGTCGTATGTAGGAGCATAGGGATAATGAGCAAGCGTAGGTAGGGTTCATGGAGTTGAGGATTTATAAGGAGAGAGGAGGAAAGTGTTTTGAGGTACAATGATTTGACACTTGCATGTGCGATAAATAATTTCTGGATCCATCGTATTCATCGAGGAAGAATAGACTCAACCGACTTTAGTTTGTTTTATTTTCACACTATGTTGAAAAATTGATCTACTGTTTTGTTTTCTTTATACATTGAAATTGTGAAAAAGCAAATGCCTTAAAACGTTTTAATGAATAGTTGGGATTAACTTTTCCCATTAGATACACTCTTGGTGGGTTCTAATTCTTTTTAGAATGAAATTATTTTGATATTACTGATAATTTAATAATATTTTATAAAATGAAATATTATATAAACAATAATATATATATATATATATATATATATATATATATATATATATATATATATATCAAATAAACGTGTGAAGTTATTAGATATTTAAGTTTGTCTAATTCTCACATTAAACAAAAATAAAAAATTTAAGCAATATATATAAAAAAAAAATATACAAACATAATGTCTTAACCTTTTAAATTGAAGACCGCATTATTTTTTTTATGTGATATAACTTAATTCTTATTCTTATTTGTCTATGTAATATTTTTCTTCTCAAATAATAAATATATTAAATTTGAAAACATTTGATCTTAGGATTTAAGACGTTGGAATTAATAGAAGGGAGATATATTAGAAAATTCACACAACAATAATTTCTAAGCTAAATTAATACAAAGTAATAATACCGTTTTCAATCAAAAATTTTAAAACAATAAATTTATAAGTCTTTTTTTATATATATAGCTTAATTTTTTATTTTTTACTCTTAGATTTCTACCTAAATTCCTAACTTAGTCTGTAGCATGACAATCCCTGATCCAGTGCTAATTTCTCTCCAACAGATACAATACTTCATGATCTTGCATTACCCTCTGTATAATTCTGTCTTCTCTGGAAGGATCAGGGTAGTTCTGAGAGTCTCTGCATATTAACAAGACTTTTCTCTGCCCATTACCATCTTTGTTATATGATTTTGTCCTTTCCCCCTTCTTCCAGCTAATAACTAGGCTGTATATTTGATAAACTCATGTGGTGGCGGTGGAGTTTCAAGATTTAAGAGCAGGTCTTATATAAATAAGATTGTATGTCATAACAATAAAATAATAATATTTCGATAATTAAATTATTTTTTAATTTAATTTAGTGTCTTACTAAATCATTTCTGATAAACTATGCAATTTGATTTATTATGTAAATATTATTATAATTTAAATTATTCAGTAATTAAATTACTGATTTTTGTTATAGAAATGACGTAAAGTGGGATGAAAAAAAGAAAAAGAAGCAATTCTTTTATAAAGAAATTTCGTGAGCAAATCAATTTCTCTTATCTTTAAAAATAAAAGCGTGGCCTTTTTATCACTAAGAAAATTGCTTCCAGGGATTGAATTAATAATATTTTGAAGATCAATTAAGATTGATTTAATAATAATAAAACATAATTTAAATACTGAAAATTCTTAATTTATAAAATAATTTTTAAACATTTATATTCTTTTCAAATAGTTGAGAAATCGAGATAGATTGGAGATATGAAAGTATTGTAACGATATATAAGTAAGAAATATAATAAAATTTTGATAAAGAGAGATTGAAGAAATATGTAAGGTGATATTATAGTTTGATGGAGAGGATAAATAATTTTTATGTTGTATAAAATTTAATCTTTGGTTGGTAAGTATTGAGTGAAATAAAATTTAAGATTAATTTAATCGATTTTATTTTATAAGTTTTTAAAATAGAAAATAAGAATTTTAAATAATATAAACAAAAAGAATTAATTTTAAAAATATTAAATAATTCCTCTGAGAGTTCTTAAGAATTTTTTACAATTATAAAAGTTATAAAGGAAAAAGAACGTCATTTCAGTCTCACATAATGACTACATAAGTTGTTGCGGTGATAGTGCGTGCAGTATTCGGAAGATCATGGTCAAGTGCATTTGAACACATAAGCTTCACGTTTTCTGAATAAGCACGAAAGCAGAACGATATTTCCATCAATTTAATAATAAGTTTTTATTTGGGTTCATACTATTGGAACATTTGGTTGATTCTAAGCTAAATCACCTTCATTTTGTCCTATTTTAAGTTTTTAATTTAATCTATTCTCATCTTAAGAAAGTTATAAAAAAAAACGAGGATTATAAAATTTTATACAAATAAAGTACTGTTGTGAAGAAGTTAAAACTACTGCAATTAAAGTTTTAACTTTTTCTCTATTTCAAAATTTAAGTAGTTTCAAACTAGTGTATCTGTATTTCTTCTTTATTTTAGAATAATCTCATATTAATAAAGAGTTTCTTATTATACTTTTAAAAGAGAAACTTGAATATTGGAAACTTCTTTATGTTATATATATTGAAAAATAATTATTTTTTTAACTTTATTGATCCCTTAATGAAGATCTAAGTTTTAAGGTTAAGTTAGTGAGTATTGAACTTTAATTGGACCGAATCACGAAGAACTAAGTTATAATTAATTATTGGATTATATCCAATTCGTTTAATTATAACAATAATCGAGTTAGATGAAAAGACTTTAAAAGGAGTATCGTTCAACTTTAGATGTTTAACCTATATGTGATTGTCCGAACAAAAACAAGGAAAAGCTCAAAGGTTATACTCCTAATATGTATGTAATTTTATAAAGATTATAATATCTTTTACACATAAAAATGAGATTTGGGAAAATAAGAATGGTAAAGAAAAAGAAGACTGCGTGAATTGTATAGTCAATTATCTGCTTATAATCACAAAAGTACTAAAATTTTGAATAAAATGGGATTTACGTATCGATCCTAGTATGTACGTAATCATATAAAGATTATAACATGTTCTGCGTATTAAAATCGGATTCGGGAAAACAAGAATAATAAAGAAAAAGAAAGTGGCTTGACTTGCCTCATCAATCTGCCTATTATCACAAAAGTATCAAGTTATGAATTTTGACTAAAATTTTGAAGAGTCCAATTTCATTTATCTTGTACATGTTTTTTCATTTCTTTCAAACAACATAAATGACACTAATATATAATTTTTTTTTATTTATTATTAAAATAGACAGAAAAAAATTTATTTACAACTTTGAATAAATCGTATGTTATTGGCATGACTTAATTTAAAAAAAGTTATGCTGGTGTAAGACAACTTCAGCTTAAATCAAGTGAAACATCAAGGTTATATGGCTTTGGTTCAAAATTTTCACAAAAATATTGTCTTCACTGACACAATTTTAATTAAGGTTTAATTGACTCCTGCACTACTTCAATATTAAATAAAAACCACTTTAAATATTGAGAAGGGCTTTTTTTTAACTTTGTTTAAGACTTTTTCTGTTAATCTCCCTTATATTCTTTCATCCTCATTATAATTTTTCATTAGATCTTAAATCTATTCAGGTTAACATCCTTGGTTAATATGTATAAATGTATAAGTTGATTTTTTATTTAAGATTTTTAGTAACTTTAAGCTTCATGAATGTTAAAAATATTATATTATCTAAGATAAAGATCCATTAACAAACAATTTTATAAGCTTAGATTAAATTAAATTAAAATATACTAAAATTATCGCATTTTATAAAAAAAGTTAAAACACCCCTTTTAAATTTTGGTTTATATTTTTCAGGTGGCATTTTTTAACGGATTTAGCAATTTCTTTCTCATTTTCCGACTCGATTTTTTTATTATTGAAATGTCTTTAATTTTTGGTTTAGACTTTTTCAGGTGGTCTGGTGGGAGTAAGAGGAGGCTTGATAGGAGAATGTCAGGTTTGAGCTTCCAAGAATAACATATACCATAATACGAGTTTGTTTGTTTTGCAAGTATATTTAATTGAGGGTGGGAGGCTTAATCCCGGAAGTTGGGAGTAGCAAAGGGAGTTTTCGAGTTCCTTACAAGCTTGCCAATTTTGTAGGTTCATAGTTGTCTGTGTACTGTCGTTGTGAACTTTTGAGCAACTCTATTATTTTCGTCTTTTCTGATTTGTAACACTTAGAGGGTCTGGGTGTTAGTTGTCTGGTACTCATATTTATTTGTATTTTCGGGTGGTGTTACTGGTATGTTGTATCTATTCGTGTTTAGTCTAGTCTTACTTATATGAGAAGTTAGGCCTTTGTGAGTCTTATTAACATTATTCTATATGTTATATATGTATTTGAAAAATAATTTATTTTTTTTATATAATTAAGAATGTGAATTGGTTTATCATTTTTTCATCCTATAATCTCCTTTAAGATATTTAATTCTGAAAATAAATGTAAGTCATCAAGATCCAACAAATTATCATATTTTAAATATTTTTCAAGGTTTAGGCATTCAAAGAACATTCACGTACATAGTCTCTTTTTGTCTAACAAACTATTATATTTCAAATATTTTTGTTTATTTTTATAAATTTATCCATAATCTCTTTTCATGATTTAACAAAAAGTTAAACTCTTATATTTTTTTTTGAAGTTTTGAATAACCTGATTCATATCTTATAGTTGACATATTTGTATAATTTTATATAAAATTAAAAATACTATAACATATAACACTGAATATAAGTTATAAGTATATAAAACGTTAAGTTAGAAAGATAAAACTTGCCAAAACAAAGAACTTGATCTGTTGAAGTCTCAAGTCTCATTCTATATATCTTTCAATCTTAACATTTGTTGTGTCTTTAAATATAATTTATAAATTCTAAGTTTATAATGTTTTTCCTTGAGATGCTCAAATCATTTTAAAATTAATTAAACAATAATAAAAATATAATTTTGAAATCGATTCATCAATCTGATATTAATTTTACCTGATATTGATGTATTCAAAATGAGCAAAAACAAACACAAACTTTAATTTTTCAATCTATCACTCTAAGTCTCCAAATAGAGACACATGCATAAATGCACAATATAAAATGATAAAACAAATTTAGAATTGGATAATGACCTAAGACAATCAAACATTCAAATTGAAACAATAATATAAAAAGACAAATGAAAGATTAAGAGAAAAAAAGAGGGAAAAGTAAATAAATCAGATAAAGAAAAAAGATAAAATATATAAATAAATGATGTTAATATAATGGAATAGTAAAAAAAGATAAAAAATTAAAAAATTTAATATCTAAGATTTCTTAACTATTTAATTTTTATTTAAAAAAATTATTAATTTATTAAAATTTAAAAAATATTATTTATTAAATAATATTTATAGTACCAATATAAATTTAATGTCATTCATGAATATTTATAATATTTATATAAATTTAAGATCAATTAAAATATTTTAAATTTTTAATCAAAAATATATTTTAAATATAATTGTAAATTAAATATTTTTTAATTTATAATAATATATTAATACTAAATCTTTTTGAAACTTTTAAAACTTTGAAGCGTAGCCAATCCCGAGTAAAACTACTCAGAAAAAAATAGTATTTCTCTAAAATTAGTTTGATGCCAATAGTTGGTCCATGATTTGTTTTATGTTTCTGACTTCGGAGGCTCTGCACATGCTTTCTTCTCTATATTCTGATGTGATTGTTTAGATCATGCTTGAAGATGGTTAGGACGTAATTAGATGATTTTTCATCTGTTCCGTCATTAATTATTTACTAATTTTATCATTTTACTAAATTATAGTATCTAGTTTCAGCAGCAGTCGCAATGGGAACTCTCGAAAAAAACGTCATGGATGAAGACTATTGATAGAGAAAGAGAAACACAATCAAATTAATATATATATATATATATATATATATATATATATATATATATGATGATTAACTCTCAAATGATGTCTATGGTAAAAAACATATAAAATTAAGTGTTTTACAACATAGGTAAAAAATAACAGAAAAATTTTATACATTTATAGATTCTGAGAGGTTATTGTAATTATTTTATAAATATATATTATATTTTTAAATTATTAGAAATTATAAATATTGGTAGGTTTTTTTTAGTATTTTTCTTATTTTTGTATAGATTTTAATAAATTATAATTAATTATAAATTTCAAGTTTATAATTATTTTTATAATATTTAATAATTAATAGAGTGATTATATAAGAATATTTATTAACATAATTAAAATTTTAATATTTGAATTGAAATTGATCTGAATTTTAAATTTATGTTCTTTGAATTTTTTATAAAGAAAAATGATTAAAAATAAAAACTTTTAAAATTATGATTATGATTTTATTTATTATAATTGTGATTTTAAAATAAATGTTAAATTTTTATTTTTATTGTAATGTTTAAAGGTGTGTTAGTAAGTTTTGATTATGATTTTAAATTAACATTGTTCTTGATATAATTTTCTTTCTGGTTAAGTATTTTTTATTAATGAATTATTGTATATAAATTTTCTATAAATAAAAGTATTTTATTATAATTTTTTTGTCGTGTTCTTTTTGTTATTATTTGGTTTTCTTATTGGTAGGGACTGCTTGTTTTCTCATTCCTGATGTCTAGACCTTCTTTGTATTACAAAATTTATTATATAGACTATTTTTCTTAATTTTAGATAGTCTTTTAGGATTGTAAAAGAGTTGGGACACTTAAAGTGTTTTCTTTATTCAATATATTTGTTACTATTAATAAAAAAATTCAAATCCATTAATATATATACATGGATAAACTATCATCATATTCATATGTGAAAATAATATATAGTTAATAGATAATTTAGAAGAAGAAAGCTTGAAATTTAAGAGTGAAATATAAGTTGGGTAAAATTTAGAACTCAAAGTTATAAAATTAAGACAAATTCTAATTCTATTTGAGCATCTCTATTATAAGAACAGTTTTTTTATCTGCAAAAAATAACTTAAATATATATAAAAATATTTTAGTAATGTTCCGATTCTAATAAAAGTGTACAATAGTATATGGACATTTAAGTATATTTTCTTACAAAACTCCCCACTTACCATAAAGCAAACCATATATATATATATATATATATATATATATATATATATATATATATATATATATATATATATATATATATATATACATCATTCAAAATAGATATACCAATAATAATCCTATGGTTATCTGAATCCCTACTCAAAATGTTAACTTCAATTAGAATGAGGTTCTAATGATTGAGAAGTAAGACGTTAACAGGACCAAGATGTGTATACTAAAACACCAAACCTATTACATCCGTAACCATTACATATGAGATTCTATTAAGAATACTCTTCATGGGACCATCTCGTTTTTCAATGAAAAAAACTTGATTCACATGCGACAGCTACGTGGTGGGGGCTCAAGAATAACACTAGCTAGTCGAAATATTGGGATAATAACATAATAAAGAAATTTGGGAATCATTATTCTTTTTTTGTTAAAAGAAGTGTTAGTGTTAATTGTGTTATAGTTTCAGCACTTGAGCACTCAAATTTAGTCCTCAATTTTTTGAAAACATTCAGATAATTTCGTGCCTAAATGTATATGCTAAGTATATAGAAGCAGAAATTACTTAACTAATCATGTAAGGATATTTTAAAATATAAAATTGAGTATTTAACTCAAAATACAAAAAAGTATTAAATTTATAATATAATAAAACACATTTTACTAACACGAACATAAGGTTTACAAAAAACACTAACAGATTGAAATGTGTGGTCATATTTGAAATTAAATTTTACTGTGTAGATGTCAATGAATACACATTTAGATTTTCCATCTCACAATTGAAAATAAACACTAGTATGACATTTTATATAGATTAGTTAAGATAAATTATGCCACTTTTAAATATGATGTAAATGTGGGTGATCTAAGAAAGATGACAATTTTACGTTAGTGAAACATCAAAACAAGCATTTTTATGTCGATTTAGGGAGAAATATATGAGTTGAGAATTTTACACTAAGTAAAATTAAGAAACTTCATATATAAAAAGAAATAAATAAATAAAATTTCAAAATTTTATATTAGATGCATATCATAATCTTTTATAATTTAGTCTAACTCATTGATATAAATGATTTTTTACATTGTTGTATTTGAATAAACGTAAAAGAAGTTTTTATATCAAATATAATATCTTTTATGTCCGTTAAAAAAATAATATCTTTTATGTCACTTGACGTAAAAGGTTTTTTTCTTCTTACATTTATTCAAATACAGATACATAAAAAAACTTCATTTAAATTTCAATTTTGCTATTATTAAATTTTTTAAGTGGATTTTTTTACCAATCAATATAAAATAGTGCGCAAATAGTTCTTTTTTCACTTTTGCACTAGTTAAAAATAATAAGTTTGTTTTAATCAATTCTCCCATTTGTATTTTCTGTATTTTAATTATGAAAGTCATACGGAAATTCTCCCTATTTTAAAATTTCAGAATTTTATCAAAATGATAACTAAATAAGTAAAATAACTAATAATTCCTTAAAAAAAGTATTAAATGAAATATTTTTGAAGTTAATATTCTGATAAAAGATTTGTAAAAGTATATTTGTAGGTAAAATTATTTTATTAAAAATTAATATAACTTGGTAATAGGAATAATAAGACGGGATAAGGTTTGTTACAAGATGGTAGCATTATAATTGTTTTTATTTAAATATTGAAAGATAAGTAAGTAACTTTTTTAAATTATTGAGCACACTCTCTCACCTAGGGCAATCAAAGTCACGTTCGTGAACCTAAAACAGTTTCCTCGGATGAGGTCTTTGTTGAACCAAAAAGCTACACACATGAAATGTAAAAGCACTTTCCTTGCTTTCTTTTCACAACTCAAAAGACACCTCGATACGCTGTCTGTCTTGAATTCCTTCCAACCTTCTATTTGTATTCTTATAATTTTAGATCTAATTTTTATAATGTTTTTTTTTTTCTGTTTCACATTTACAACACCAAATAATCAATAACAAATCCTCTAAAAGATTACAATATTAATCAAAACCTAAAAATAATAAATTTGTGATTTTTTTTTCTTTTTTATCCATTCTTACTTAATATAAAATTTAAATTTACACTTGAAATTATAATATTTACAATACGCAATGATTTCTTAATTTGATGAAGTATATATGTTACTTCTTTTCTTATTTCTTATTTCTTATTATTTTTATCTTGATAAATAAGCATATAAGTTACTTTCTCATGGATTTTCTAATGCCTCTTTAAAGAAGTTTATAGATTTACTTGATGTCTTTCGTTATTGGTTTTCTAATTTATTTTTGCTTTAAAGTTATTTGAGTTTCTTCAATCATTACAAGAAATTTTCAATTTATCTCCAAAATATTACATATGAATAGATATTAGTAGGTAAAGTTAGTATTTATTTATAGATGAAAATTTATAGGTAAATTTAATATTATTTACAAATTTTACCTATAGATTTGAATTTATAGATAATTTACCTGCCGATTTAGGTTTGTAGGTAAAATCCATATATAATTAATTATTTATAAAAAAGTTTCGTAAATAATATTAATAATTGAGATTATTATTATTATTAATGATAGAAGTATTATCAATAATGTTAGTATTATTATTAATATTATTATTATTAACAACACTAATATTATATTATATTATTATATTAAACATTATTATTAAAAATAATATTGTTAAAACTTTTATTTTTATTAATTTCATTAATAATATTAATAATTTTTTTATTATTGTTGCTATTATCATTAATATTTTTATTGTTAATATTATTATTATTATTATTATTATTCTTAATAATATAATCTTTATAGTAATAATAATAGTCATAATAAAAACAACAATAATCAAAATATGATCATAAAGTGTATCTCACATACAGAACCCGAGTTATTACTTACATATTTTGGGTCGTCGGTAACCTATTCTAAAATCACCTACAGGTTTTGTCCATTATCTACAAATTTTTGTTGCAGGTAAATGTAATTTTTTTTGTAGGTTCCCCCTATTACATTGTTTGTTCACTCAACCAATGTAGTACGGTTGTTCTTTTTAAAAGTATATTAGGATACTACACCGGTTGCTTCTTCCAAATGTAGTATCCCTCAACACCACTCACATACAATTTGGTTGGATAGTTGATGTTGGGTGCTCATGTCAATCGATGTAGTTTTACTATGTACTACATCAATTGAATAACTGAGGACTTTCTACATCGATTGTATCTATATCGATTCTATAACTGATGTAGAATGCCTTTTAGAATCGATGTAAAAGAGATTTTTTCTACTAGTACATTCCTAAAAATATATCTAGTGCATTCCTAAAAATATATCTTATGATAAAAATATATATTGAAAATATAATTTAATATGTAAAACAAACATATTTAGTGTGTACGTCGAAAGGATTTGCTTAAACATTAGGTTTGATTAATAGTTTTTTATTAACAATTTTTGTCAATTAGGTTAAGTCAATATGAAGTTTTATACCATCTTTAATTTATTAAACATTTCAACAATAACATTTTAAAGTTAAAAAACATAATTTTCTGACTAAAGAGTAGTGAATTATATATCTATATATGCATAAAAATAAAATTATTTTTTGTATATGCTGTAAGGCACATAAACCTTATAAAAGTAAAAGTCGTGTGCCTGCACCTCCAGTTTCTTTTCTTTTTTCTCTCTCGTTCTCTCAAGCTCTCCCTTTTCTCTAATTTTCCTCCTCATATTTCATCTATTTTAGATTCTGATCATACCCTGCAGTAGCTGGGGAGTTAGGGATCATTTCTAACCGATCAGAATCTCAAACAGAGTAAGTTCATATTTACTCTAAAGATCCCTTATTCTCTATTTTTCTTAGGTTATTGTCATCAATCTTAGTAGGGACAGTTGAGAAAAGTACTTCTCTCAACTTAATTAAGATTATACTAAAATTTGGTTTTATTCTGATAACTTTTTCTAGATCCCTAGATTTTGAGATTAACATCTTTATCGGGTGGAGGAATTGTTGTAGAGATCTTCATCAGGTAAG